>Ga0209068_10000167_pt1 | contig 40427 bp, 31 predicted proteins | sample ColStrG_CSR_2012_FD_187200 | JGI IMG/M metagenome (GOLD analysis project Ga0209068, IMG submission 187200) | Freshwater sediment microbial communities in response to fracking from Pennsylvania, USA - Cold Stream Run_MetaG_CSR_2012 (SPAdes)... | ecosystem: Environmental > Aquatic > Freshwater >...
CCCTTGAGCACGACTTCGGCGTCGAACTGGCCCACGCGGATGAAGAGGTGGACGCGACCGCCGCGGATCCGAGAACCGCGGAATTACTCGCCGTACCGCGCGGTGCTCCCTTGTTGCGGATTCGCCAGGTTATTTATTCCACCAAAGGTAAAGCGACAATCTATGTTTTGGGCTTTTACCGCTCCGACCGGCACACGTTGTTGATCCGAAGATTCCGCTAGGGCTTGGACCGCGTCAACAACAAGATGTCATCCCGAGCAATCCTTCTTCGCGTTGCGCGCGAGGAAGGATTGTCGAGGGACCTGGGTGTTTTGCCGGCGTCGTCACGGTGCGGCATGAGTGCCAGGAACCGAGGTCCCTCGGCTTGTCCTCACCGCGCAAGCGCGCGGCTCGGAGCAGCGCTCGGGATGACAAGAATAACTTTCGAGTGATCCGATCAGGCCGGGCGAGCAGAGCTCGCCCTGGACGGGGCAGAGCCCCGTCCCCACACAGTTCCATGTGATCCTGGCTGTTTAGTTTGCAGGATAAATCTTGATCCAGTGGTTGCGTACTTGCGGTTTCACTTTCCTGCCGTTTGAGTCAGACACAATGAGATTGGTTTTCTGGTTGGGCATGTGGCAATCGATACAGTTGCGGACAATGTCTCGACCCAGCTTCGGATAGACGCCGCAACTTTCAACCTTGTGACATGACAGACAGCGGTCCGAGAATACAGCCAGGTCAGGCTGCGGGACGTGAACATTGTGGCAGGTCGAACAGGTCATGCTGGCAGCGCCCTGGTAGCAGCGGCTCTTCTTCAAGAGTTCCACCTGGCTGCCGTGAACGTCGATATTTGCGTTCGGGTCGAGATGTGGCAGCTCAAGATAGCTGTCCAGCGCTTCTCCCGGGGAATAAGAGAATGGCGGAGCCTTCAAATCTCCAATGCCCGCGTGACACAGCGCACACAGATCGATCTGCCGGTCATGCGACAGTCTTGCCGGATTGACGATGAGTTGCCCCGACGAAGCGGACGCCTGAGGGCTTTGACGCGCAATGTGCTCGCGACCCGGACCGTGGCACTTCTCGCAGGAGATACCCAACACAAATCCTGTACTGTGGTAGCGATTCAGCGGAGGCGGAAGCGACTCGAAATAGCTGGCATGGCAATCGAGGCATCGTGGAGGAACGCGGCGGCTGAAGTCTGCGAGACCGTCCCTGTATCCAGGGCTGTTCACCCATTGCCCCAGTTCAGTCCAGTAAGTGACCGGAAGCTGGAACAGTTGATCGCTCTTCCAGTACAAATAAGTCTGGCCCTTGCCTCCGGAACCGATCACCAGGTCGAAACGCTCGGTTCGTGAAGTGGTGTCCGGCGGGATTCCGGTCACGGCCGTCTGGAAAAAGTTTCCGCCATTCGCTTCCATTTTGAAAAACAGTTCAGGGTTCGACGTCTTCAGAATATTCTCGCCCTCATTAAATTTCCCTGCTATGGAATTGCTGTCCGCCGCTTGCGAGGTGCGGTGGTGAGCCGTGCGCAGGAATACATCCACCTTTTCCTGATGGCATGCGGCGCATGCGGCGTCGCCAACGTAGCCGGCGCGAGCAGGAGATGGCGCTGTCATGGCCAGTGCGAGCGCGAGGATGGTTCGGATGGCAAACATGTAAAGGCGGACGTCGGACCTCAGACCTCGGCCGGACTTGCCGGCGCCCGAAGCCCGAGGTCTGAAGTCCGAGGTCCGACGTCCATCATATTCCGTTGCGGAATCTGCGGATCAACAGGGTGTGACGATCGGAGCGATACAGCCCCAGCATGTAGACCGTCGGCCTGCCATTGGTGGCGTAGATGACCTGCCGGATCCTGAGCAGCGGAGCGCCGCGCTGTAGTGCCAGCAATTCTCCGGTTCTGGAATCGGCAGCCGTGGCGTCAACTTCTTCATCCGCGTGAGCGACTTCCAAACCGTAATCGCGCGCCAGGATGGAAAACAGGGAACCGCGCTCCAGAGGGGCCCGGATGAGCCCGGCGAAATCGTCGGCGGAAAGGTAGCAGGCCTCAAGGGCGAACGGTTCATTGGCTGCATGCCGCAGGCGTTCCACCTTGATCATGCGGCTGTTGAGTGGCAGAGCCAGCCGCGCCGCGATATCCGGCGCATCATCCACAACCTTGTAGCACAGAAGACGTGAGCAGGCAGCCAGGCCGCGGCTGGCCATTTGCTCGGTATAACTCATCAGCTTGTTGAAATGGATTTTGGGGGGTGCGACGAAAGTTCCAGCGCCACGGCGGCGTTCTACTGTCCCTTCCTTTTCCAGCGTTGCCAGGGCATGTCGGGCCGTCATCAGACTTACTTTGTGGATTCTCGCCAGTTCACGCTCGGAATCAACCGGGTCTCCGGCTTTCAACTGTCCCGCATCGATGCGTTTTAGGATTGCAGCTCGGATCCTCTTGTAGGCCGGCGTTCCGTTGCTGTGAGTCGTTGGCATCAGGGTATCCCGTTCAAGAGCAAACAAACTGTCAATCACTGCTATAGAGCGTAACGGACATTGCAGAAAACAATATTCTTACCGGTCAGTATCCCCGCGCTGATTTTCTCCAGCCTTACTGCTATATAGCGTCAGTATGCCATCGGTCGCGGAGGGAGTCCAGTTGATTGCACAGTATTTTCATGAAAAAGCTCGCATACCCTCGGTGATGCCACGCGGAATCGGCTTGCCATCGATAAATTCGATATACCAAATCATGGAGGTTCTCTTCTGCCGCTTCCATTTTTCATAACCGATCAGCTCCAGATGTCCAGTCGCTTGCTATAGAGTGTTTCGCGACCGCTCCGTAAATAAATGGAGGTCGCCGCATTTTTTTCTTGACTTCCATATTTTGCCTGCTATATAGCATCTGCATCGCCTTTTTTTGTGATTCGGTCCGTTGTGGGGATGGAGATCGAACGAAGCGCCTTCCAGGAGGTTTTGTGATGCGACATTCAGTCAGAGTTGGACTGGGACTTTTGCTGCTGACCGTGGTTGTGAGTATCGTGGTGGAACCCGCCTGGAGTCAGGAAGTGACCGCCGCCATCGTAGGAACGGTGAACGATCCTAGCGGAGCTCCTATCGCCGGGGCTGCAGTTACCGCTAACGATGTCGACCGTGGGACGCAGTGGGTAGCCACCACCAACGAAACCGGTGCTTACACCTTGCCCCGGGTTCCGGTAGGGAGATACGAAGTCAGGGTCGCAGCCCAGGGCTTCCAGACAGCGGTGCATCCCGCCTTTACCCTGGTGCTCAACCAGACGGCGCGCATCGACGTCCAGATGAAAGTGGGCCAGGTCTCGGAGACGGTTGAGGTCACCAGCGCTGCCCCACTTCTCCAGACTCAGAGCACCGAGATCAGTACCATCATTGATGCCAAGACCAACGAAAGCTTGCCGCTGGCCTCGCGCAACTATATTCAATTGACGCTGCTTGCGCCTGGGGTCACGACGGTCAATCCTCAGGGGCTGACGCAGGCCCAGTCCATGACCAGTTCCGGCCGCCCCTACATCAACGGCAACCGTGAACAGGCCAATTCGTTTCTCCTGGACGGCGTGGACAATCAGGAGAACATCAACAACGAGGTTGCCTACCAGCCCAGCGTGGACGCAATCCAGGAATTCAATCTCATTACACAGAACGCTTCGGCGGAATTTGGCCAGTATCAGGGTGGCATCGTCAATACCACGATCAAGTCCGGATCAAATGGCTTTCACGGTTCGGCTTTCGAGTTCTTTCGCAACGACATCCTGAACGCGAACACCTGGCAGAACGGCTTGACCATAGGAGCTGCAAACCCGAACCCGCTGGTGCAGGAGCCCAACGGTGTGGGCAAGAAGCCGCAGCTGCGCTGGAACATGTTCGGCGCGACCATTGGCGGACCGATCGTGAAGAACAAGCTGTTCTTCTTCGCCGATTATCAAGGGCAACGCTTCGACCATCCTCAGACGACCACCCGCTATCAGGTCTTCACCGATCGTGAACGCGCCGGAGACTTTGGTCAGTTGTGCACCGAGGCAGGCGGAGCCTTCGACGGCACCGGAACCTGCACAGGGGGAACGGGGACTACCCAGCTGCATAACCCGACCACCAACGCGATCATTCCCTTTAACAATCTGGCCACCGCAGGTCTCACCATCAATCCTGTTGCTGCTGCTCTATTCGCCTCATCCCAATATCCGCATGCCCAGGTAGATACTGCGGTAGGCGCCAACCTCAGTGGCGGCGTCGGAAACCAGCTCAATAACAATCAGGGCGACGTCAAGATCGACTACAATCTGTCACAGACTGATCATGTGTTTGGCCGTTACTCACAGTTCCACGTGTCCAACCCCTTCACCCAGACCTTTGTGCTGGGGGCGCGAGCCAATCCGGATGTCTCCGAACAACCTGGCGAAAACGTATCCATCGCCTGGACCCATAGCTTCACTCCGAGTCTGCTCAACGACCTGCGGGTTGGCATTAACCACGTGCGCTTCAGTTCTGGTTATACCGATCTGGGGCTGGGAAACTTCTCTGCGAGTCTCGGTATCGCCGGGGGCAACGCTCAGGCGCCCGGGATTTTGGGTCTCAACTTTGCGAACGCTGCTCTGAACCTGGGTACGCCTGACGTCGAACAGCATTTTGGCGACGGCACCTTGCAACTCTCAGAAGGCGTGATCTGGACCCGTGGCCGTCACATCATTCACCTCGGATTCCAGTACTGGCGAATGCGTGAAAACTCGGCGTACTCCGGAAACGACGGAGTGCTGGGACATTTGAACTTCGCCAATGATCAGACGCTGTCCGATGCCGCCAACTTCTGGCTGGGCCTGGTTTCCACCGGAGCACGCCAGGGCGCTGGTCAGGAATGGGGAATGCGCGGCGATACCTACGCCGCGTACGCCCAGGACGACTGGCGGGTTACCAGTAACCTGACAATCAACATCGGCCTGCGCTATGAGGACCACACTCCCTGGACAGAAATTCACAATCGTATGGTGAATTTCGGGTTGTTCAGTGGGGCCATCGAAGTTGCGGGGCAGGGCGGCAACAGCCGCGCGCTGGTCAACTCCTACAACGGAATCGGCAACTACCAGCCGCGAATTGGATTTGCCTGGACCCCTGGATTTATGGGTGGAAAAGGCGTGGTTCGTGCGGCCTACTCGGTTTCTTCCTATATGGAAGGGATGGGCAGCAACCTTCGCATGAGCCAGAACCGGCCGTTTGTTCCGGCCGTCTCCTCAGTCAGCAAGAGCAACGCCTCGGATGGCTTTGGGGCACCTGCTCCTCTTTGTGACGGAGCTGACCTGGCTTGCTTCAACGGTGTGAGAATCTTCCCCTGGGACCCGAATCTCAGGCCGGCCAGCGTACAACAATGGAACCTGTCAGTACAGCAACAGTTGACCAACGATATGACGTTCCAGGTCGGGTACGTCGGCCAGCGGGGAGCTCACCTGGTGGTGCCGGAGATTATTACCCAGCGTATTTTAGCGGCGCCGGGTTCTTGCCCAGCCACGACTCCACCCTCTCCTTGCGTTGGGACCCCGGGACCGTTTTTCGCGGGAAACCCCGCGCTGAGAGACGAAATCTCGGGAGGAACGGGAACCTTTTCCGGTTTGCCGGCAGCCCTGGCGACCTTCTCTGGCGCCAACCAGGCCTACAACGCACTGCAGGCAGTTCTGCAGAAGCGTTTCTCCAGCGGTCTGCAGGGTCAGGTGGCATACACCTACTCGAAGTGCATGACCGACGCGACTGGATACTTCGGCGGCGGCTGGGGAGGCACGCAAACCAGCTTGCCGGCATCTTTCTGGCAGAACATCTACGATCGCAAGGCGGAATGGGGACCCTGTTACTTCGATCAAACCCATATCCTCTCTGCTTACGCCAACTATCAGCTCCCCTTCGGCCACGGCAAGAAGATGGGTGCGAACATGAATCACATCGCGAATGCAGTCGTGGGTGGCTGGGAAGTCAGCCCCATTATCACCCTGCACAGCGGCAACGCGATGACCGCAGGCCTCGCGTTCTTTGACAACTCCGGAACCGGCGGCAACGGTCCGTTCGGATTCGCTCGACCGGACTGTGGCGGCGCGCCCAGCTATCCCAAGACTCATCTGACGGGTTCACAGACCGGCATTCAATGGGTCAACCCGGGCGCATTCACAGTGCCCGCGTTGAACACCTTTGGCGATTGCCACAATGGTTCTGTCCGCGGACCTACGCTGGCCCAGGTTGACCTGGGTGTTCACAAGGAATTCGCCATCAGTGAAACCAAGGGCTTCGAGTTCCGCTCGGAGTTCATCAATCTGTTCAACCATCCGATCTTGAATGCGCCAAACATGTTGTTGGGTTCCACATTTGGCCAGATCACCACTGGACAGGGGGAACGAAACATTCAGTTCGCGCTGAAATTCCACTTTTGACCGTTGTATGATTGGGCAGGCGCCACTTCGGCGCCTGCCTGTTTTTTATGCCCAGATACCTCCATCCGGTGCTCGCTCCTCTTCTTCTCATGCTCGGTGGATTCCTGTGTGTAGCCTCCGACGCCCAGGTTCCGGAAAAAACAGTTGCCGGAAAGACGGTTGCCAAAAAGGCGGCGCCGGCGCCTGGTGCGGTGTCCTCGGCTAGGCAAGCGGTAAATCTGGGCAAAACCGGACACTGCAAAGAGGCGCTTCCGGGCCTGAAGAAAGCGACCCAGCAGGGAGCGGACCCGGCATCCAAACGTGACGCTGGCTTCGCAGGTGTGCGTTGTGCCATGGCGACCGGCGAGAGCGAAGCTGCGATTGATTTCCTGGGTTTTCTGAACCGTGAATTTCCTCGCGACCCTGACGTACTTTATCTTGCGGTCCACACTTACTCTGACCTTTCGACCCGCGCTTCGCTGGACTTGGCCACTTTGGCTCCGGCTTCTCCCCAGGCGCATCAATTGAACGCTGAGGCGCTGGAAGTGCAGGGAAAGTGGGACGAAGCCGAGAAGGAATATCGCCAAATCTTGAATGAAAACCCGCGGATGCCTGGTATTCACTACAAGCTGGGGCGGATTTTGCTCTCCAAACCCGATTTCAGTCCGGCAGTTGCCGAGCAGGCCAAGGGTGAGTTCCAGCGGGAACTGGACATCGATCCGTCCAACGCCGGTGCGGAATATGTGCTGGGCGCGCTGGCGCGGCAGAACCAGCAATGGGACGAGGCTATCCAGCATTTTTCCCGGGCGGCGAAGCTCGATGCCGGCTTTGGCGATGCCTTTCTCGATCTCGGCACCTCGCTGGTGTCGGTCAAGAAGTATTCTGAAGCGATTCCGCCGCTGGAGACTGCTGTCAAGCTGGAACCACAGAATCCCACCGCGCATTACAGTCTCGCGGTCGCCTACCGGCGCGGCGGGCGCCAAACGGATGCCGACAGGGAATTTGCCATTCACCGGAAAATGACCGAGCAAAACGGTCCGGGAGCAGAGCAGCAGCCGGGAGCCCCACAGGAGAATCCGAACTAAGGCTTAGCGAGGTCCGGGGCGATGGCGATCGGGAAAGCTCACGTAGGCCCGGACGTTTTGTCCGGGTGGGCGAGCAAAGCTCACCGGGGGCCGGAAGTTCTTCGATCGTTCTTTCGGCAATCGTGATTCGTCTTTTCTCATGGGCACACGGTTCACGGACTTGAAAAAGCTGATCTCGCATCAAGCCCGCGCCCCAATCGGCTTTTCCCGCCGCCGGTTTCTCTGGAGTATGGCCGGAAGTTTGGCATACACCGGCTTGTCGCGTTTCGCCGGTGCCTCGCCCGATGCGACCTATCCGTTTGCAGAGATTCCGCCTTCTGCCAGTGGCATCCGCTGGACCCACACCGCCGGAAAATCGATCGAAAAGTACCTGCCCGAAACCACGGGCGCAGGATGTGCGTTCTTCGACTACGACAACGACGGCTGGATGGACATTTATCTGGTCAACAGCGGCGCGTGTGATTTCTTAAACCCTAACCCGCCTCTGCGCAATGCGCTGTACCACAACAATCGCGACGGCAGCTTCACCGACGTCACCGACAAAGCCGGAGTCAGTGGCGGCGGGTACGGGCAGGGAGTGGCAGTCGGCGACTATGACGGCGATGGCTTCCCTGATCTCTATGTCACCCAGTACGGCCGGAGCATCCTGTATCACAACAACGGAGATGGCAGCTTCACGGACGTAACGGAAAAAGCCGGTGTTGCCGCGCCGGGATGGGCCTCGAGCGCCGTCTGGTTTGACTATGACAACGATGGCCGCCTCGATCTCTTCGTTTGCCGGTTCGTGGATTTCGATAAGAGCAAGAATCGTCCTTGCGGTGCGGGAGGCAAGCCTGAGTATTGCATTCCGCGCCTCTACGGACCGATGGCCAGTTGGCTCTTTCACAACAATGGCGACGGCACGTTCAGCGACGTCAGCAAGCCGTCCGGTATTGAGAAGTATCCCGGCAAGGCTTGGGGAGTGGTCGCTGCCGACATCAACAACGACGGGCGGATGGATCTGTTTGTAGCTAACGACACCGTGGCCAACTTCCTGTTCGTGAATCGGGGAGATGGCCGTTTCGACCAGATTGCGGACCAGGCCGGAGTGGCCTACAGCGCGGAGGGCCGGCCCCGCTCGGGCATGGGAGTGGACGCCGCTGACTTCAACCAGGACGGATGGATCGACCTGTTCGTCGCCAACATCGACGGCGAAATGTATTCCATCTACCAGAATAACCGCGACGAAACGTTCGACGATATGGCCTTGCCCACCGGAATCGCGAAAGCAACCAAAATGACGAGCGGCTGGGGCCTGAAATTTTTTGACTACGACAACGATGGCAACCTGGACCTGTTCCTTGCGAACGGGAATCCGGATGATCTCATTGAGTCTCTACACCCGGGTGTGACCTACCGCGAGCTGCTCATGCTATTCCACAACACGGGGAAGGAATTTCTGAATGTAAGCGAGCAAAGCGGTCCGGTATTTGCCAAACCTCTTTCTGCGCGGGGCATGGCCATCGGCGACTTCGACAACGATGGCGCCCTGGACGTCCTCGTTTCCGTGAACGACGCCGCGCCTCTACTGCTTCGCAATCAGGTTGGAACTCGGAACCACTGGCTCGGCGTGAGCCTTGTAGGAAAGAAATCCAATCCCGATGGAATCGGGGCCCGCGTCACCTATCAGGCCGGAGATCTGAACCGGACACGCGTCAAGGTTGGCGGTGGAAGCTACCTTTCTTCTCATGATCCCCGCCTGGTGTTGGGTATTGGCAAGAGAGCCAAAATCGACTGGCTGGAAGTAACCTGGCCGCAGCCCAGCGGTGCGAAGGAACGCTTCACTGATTTGCCGATCGACTGCTACATCGCGATCGTCGAAGGCCAAGGTAAGTGGAAATAGCAGAATGCTCTCCAATGCGATGCTTCTTGTTGCAATAATCCGTTCGGGAAAATGGCAGCAGCGAATAGCGTTCGTCTTTCTTTGCGCGCTGTCGTTCTCGCAGATCGCTGGCGCCTGGCAGGGAGACAAATCCGGCGAGATCAACGTGCAAATCATCGTGGTGGAATCTTCAACCGAAGCGGAGCGGGCTGTGCAACAACTCCGGAACGGAGCCGATTTCGCGGCGCTGGCAAAACAAAAATCCATTGACCCGAGCGCGGCCACCGGCGGTTACATGGGAAGACTGGATCCGGCAACTTTGCGGGGGGAGTTGCGAGACGCAATAAAAAAAATCGGGCCTGGGCAGTTCAGCGGAGTCGTCAAGACTTCTGAGGGCTATGCCATCCTCAAAGTGCTATCCCCATCGGAGGCGGCGAGCGGCCAAAGCTCGCGTCAAAGCCTCTCCACAGCCGCCCGGGGCAGCGTGCGCTTCGCCCTCAATGTGGGTGGCCTTAATGATGCGGATGCTGTCTTCAACGCTCTGCCCAAGCCCGCCGGTTGGCAGCAGGACCTGCATGCCATCTGCGAGGCGAGGAAGCAGTCGCTCTCTGTGGCCACCGAGCAATTGGGAAAACGTTTAGCTGCCGCCGATGCGGAACTGCATCCTTATGATGTGCTGGGAGAGCATCATTCGCTGGCTCAACTCGAGGCCTACCAGGGGAAGATGGATAAAGCGATCGCGCAATGGCTGGCGGCGTACCAGATCGCAAACGACGCCGTACCGGCGGCAATCCCCAAGTTTCTGGAGGCGCTGGGAATCGCTTACTTGCACAAATCTGAAATGGAGAACGATGCCTATCGCAAACCCGGCGACCGATGCATCTTTCCCCCGCGCGCCAGTTCGAAATACCAAAACACGGCCGACTCCCAGAAGGCAATTCAATACTTCGAGAAATATCTCGAGCAGAAACCGGATGACCTCGAAGTAAAGTGGCTTCTCAACATGGCTTATCTGACTTTGGGAAGCTATCCCGCGGCGGTTCCGCAGAAATATCTGATCCCGGTTGGAGCGTTCGAGTCCAAAGAAAAAGTCGCGCGGTTTGTGGATGTGGCCCCCCAACTGGGGATGAATACGTTTTCCATGGCGGGCGGAATCGTCGTGGATGATTTCGAAGACAACGGTTTGCTGGACGTGGTGACATCGAGCGTGGGAGTCTGCGAGCCCATGCACTATTTCCACAATAACGGAGACGGGACATTTACAGACCAGTCCGCGAAGTCTGGACTCGCCGATCAGCTCGGCGGACTAAACCTGATCCAGGCCGATTACAACAACGACGGCTGTCTGGACATTCTGGTGCTGCGCGGCGGATGGGAGTTTCCCCAGCGCATGTCTCTCCTGCAAGGGCATTGCGACGGAACTTTTACCGACGTTACGCGTGAGAGCGGTCTCGCCGCCACGACCAACGCAACCCAAGCCGGAGCCTGGGCGGATTTCGACAATGATGGCTTGGTCGATCTGTTCGTAGGCAGTGAGAGTGGTCCGGCCCAGCTCTTCCGGAACAAGGGCGACGGGACTTTTGAGGACATCGCGCGTTCCGCGGGAGTCGACCGGACGGCCTTCACCAAGGCAGTAGTTGCCGGCGACTATGACAACGATGGGTACGCGGACTTTTATCTTTCCAACTACAACGGCAACAACTTTCTGTACCACAATAATCACGACCGGACATTCACCGAGGTGGGCGGCCTCGCTGGCGTGCAGGATCCGTGGGCCAGTTTCCCGGCGTGGTTTTTCGACTACGACAACGACGGCTGGCCCGACCTGTTCGTCAGCAGCTACGCCGGTTCGAGCGATGAAGTCATGCGCAGCTATCTCGGGCTGCCGACGAATGCCGAAAGCCTGAAGCTTTATAAGAACCTGCGCAACGGAACTTTCAAGGACGTTTCGAAGGAAGTGGGCCTCGATCGCATCTTCATGCCCATGGGTTCCAATTTCGGGGATATAGATAATGACGGATTCCTCGATATCTATCTGGGCTCGGGGGCTTCCCCATACACCGCCGTGGTTCCCAGCGTTCTGCTTCGCAACCGGGAAGGGAAATCTTTCGTCGATGTTACCGAGTCCGCCGGCACCGGTGAGCTGCATAAAGGGCATGGTGTTGCCTTCGCAGATATGGATCGCGATGGTGACGAGGACATTTTGACTGTCGTCGGGGGCGCGACGCCGGGAGATAGTCACGCATTCCGCTTTTTCGAAAATCCCGGCAGCGAGGACAGCAATGACTGGATCAATGTTCGCCTGGTTGGCGTGAAGACGAATCGGGCGGCGATCGGTGCGCGCATCACGGTGACAGTGGAAAGCGAAGGCCAGGGAACGCGTTCAATTTACCGCACCGTAAGCAGTGGCGGTTCTTTTGGCGCATCGCCGCTGGAACAGCATATCGGGCTGGGCAAATGCCTGCGAATCGCCAACCTCGAAGTCTGGTGGCCCACCAGCAACACGCGCCAGACTTTCCTGAACGTGGGCAAAAACCAGTTCATCGAGATCAAGGAGTTGGCCAAAGACTACACCCGGCTCGATCGGAAGTCCTTCCGGCTGGGAGGGACGAAGCGGGAAGCTGAGGCTGGCGCAGGACGAAAACTGGGAGAAAAACAACTGGGACAAAAACAACAATGAGAAGCCTTGCTGCGTCGCTGATTGCGTGGCTGGTAGTCACCACAACTCTGCTCGTGGCGAGTGATGAGCACGCCGTGCAGCGATATTCTGCGTCTGGTCTCATCGTCGAGGTCGACTCGCTGCATCAGACTCTGGTGGTGTCCTGTCAGACAATTCCCGGCTACATGGATGCCATGGTGATGCCGTTTTCTGTACGCGATGCCAAAGTCCTGTCGGGCCTGCGAGCCGGGATGATGGTCGACTTTACGCTGGTAGCAGATCCGGATTCTGCGTATGCCGAAAATATTCGCGTTCGCAACTTCGAGAGTGCGGAGCAGGACCCGTTCACGGCGCATCAGTTGGAAAACCTGCAAGGGCTGGTTGCGCCTGGCACTTCCTCAACAAAGGCTCTGTCGGTTGGGGACCCGGTGCCGGATTTCAAGTTGGTCGACCAGAACCGGCAGGCGGTCACTCTTCGCCAGTTTGCAGGCAAGGTTGTGGTTGTCAACTTTATCTACACTCGCTGTGCTTTGCCGCAATTTTGTTTTCGACTGGCCAACAACTTCGCCAACCTGCAAAAGCATTTTGCCAATCGCATGGGACGCGATTTGGTCCTGCTGACAGTCAGTTTCGATCCAGTACACGATCAGCCGGAGGTTCTGGCGGAGGCTGCCAAAACATGGAAGGCCGATGCTCGAACCTGGCACTTTCTCACCGGGCCGCTGCCCGACGTCAAGCAGTTGTGCGGCAGGTTTGGCGTAGAGGCCTGGACGGACGAGGGCTTGATGATCCATTCCCTGCATACCGTTATCATCGATCGACGCGGAAAGCTGGCCGCGAACCTGGAGGGCAACCAGTTCACGGCGCAACAATTGGGTGATCTGGTGGAAAACGTGATGAATCATAACTAGTGACGGTCGGGCGAGCGCAATCTGCAATGCAAAAAGTTTCCGCTGTTTTGAGAACATCCGTGAGTCAATACAAGTTTCCCTGTATTTGCATGCGCATTGTTGTGTATCGATAAGACCACATAGGTGGGTTAAAATCATCGCGGGGCGCACCCCTTTCCGTCGAATGTCTGAAACCTCTGTAGTTCACGTGCTTGTCGTCGAGGATCACCCCGTGGTCAGACGAGCGGTCTGTGCACTGCTTTCCGGCGATCCCGTTCTGACTGTGGTTTGTGAGGCCGCAGACGGTGAGCAGGCGGTACAGAAAGCCGAAGAGCTTCAACCGGATCTGGTCCTTATGGACATCAGCTTGCCCGGGATCAGCGGCATCGAAGCGGCGAGACGGATACGCCGTGTCTCCCCAAATTCAAGGATCATCTTCCTGAGCCAGCACGACTCCCTGCAAATGGTAAAAGACGCACTCAACATGGGCGGCCACGGATATGTCGCCAAGATCGATGCTGGACAAGAGCTTCTCCAAGCCATCAGCTTGGTGCGCGAAGGCAAGCAGTTTGTGAGTCAGAGGATTGTGTCGCAGGGTTGGAAGACCGAGTCCCACGGCAGTGCCGACCGCTAGCCTCGCGATTCATCTTCTATCTTTTATCTTTATCTTCATAGTGCCAGCCATGTGGCCTGGCGGTTACGTCTGATGCCGCCCAGCCCCGCGTAACACGAAGACCACAAATGTGCTACTCTGGCGGTTTGCAGGGCTTTGTTTGCTGCCCATGCGGCCTGTCAGCGCATGCACATCCCTGATGGCTATCTCAGTCCTTCGACCTGCGCCGTGCTCTACGGCGTCGCCGTGCCTTTCTGGTACGCGGCATTCGCCCGGGTCAAGCGGCTGCTCAATACCCGGCTGATCCCTCTGTTGGCGGTGGCCAGCGCTTTTTGCTTCGTCCTCATGATGTTCAACATCCCGCTCCCGGGCGGGACTACGGGACACGCCGTGGGCGTGGGAGCCGCTACCGTGGTGCTGGGGCCGTGGGCTTCGATGCTCTGCCTGTCGATCGCGCTGCTGATACAAGCCCTGTTTTTCGGTGATGGTGGTATTACCACGCTCGGTGCGAACTGTTTCAACATGGCGATTGTAGGCTCGCTGGTCGCCCATATGGTCTACCGTTTGGGGGCAGGCAGAAGCGCGCTCAGCTCCTCACGGCGGGTGATGGCGGCTGCGCTGGCGGGTTACGCTGCCATCAACGTGTCGGCATTTTTAGCGGCATGCGAGCTGGGAATTCAGCCGCTGTTTTTCAAAGATGCCGGCGGAGCCCCTTTGTACGCGCCCTACTCGCTGCACATTGCGATTCCAGCGATGATGATCGGGCATCTTACCGTCGCGGGTCTGGCGGAATTCTTCGTTTCCGGCGGCGTGGTGGCTTATCTCCAGCGCACCAATTCTTCGCTGTTGCAACAAGCCCTTTCAGGCAAGGCGGAGGAACATGCGAGCCAGCCGCTTTCCAGAACTAACTGGGGATTGACCCGGCCGCTCTGGATTCGCCTGGCTCTGCTCATGCTTTTGACGCCTCTCGGCATTCTGGCGGCGGGCTCCGCCTGGGGCGAATGGAGCGTGCGTGATTTTTCCAATCCTGAAATGCGAGAGAAGATTGCAGCTGTCTCAGGCAATATCGCGCTCCCTGCCCGGCAACCCCAGGGGTTGGCGCGGCTTTCGTCATTGTGGAGCGCGCCCTTTCCGCAGTATGCGCCCCCGTTTGTGCGCCGTCCCGCATTCGGATACGTGATGTCGGCCACGTTCGGCAGCGGCCTCATCGTGAGTTTTTTCCTGCTGGCCGGCTGGATTTTCGCCAGACGAGAAAACGGTCTGTCCAAGGGACCACCATGAGCGTCAAGTCCCGTGGAGTCATCGAACGCAGTCTCTCGTCCTTTGTCGACGCCCTGCAGCACACCTTTGACGCGGAAGAAATCGCGAAGAAAAGGGGCTTGCTGCAGAGGCTCGACCCGCGCGTAAAGATTCTGTCAATCCTGCCCCTTATCGTGATCGCGGCTCTGACCCGGCGGTTGCGAGTCGTCATTGCGCTCTTTGCTGTCGCCATTGCAGTTGCATTGCTGTCGAAAGTGCCCCTCGGCACTCTGGCAAAAAGAGTCTGGCTCGCCGTGCTCACCTTCACCGGTTTCATTTCGGGGCCCGCTTTATTCCTCACTCCCGGGCGCGCGATGTACAGCCTGCCTATTCTCGGATGGAGTGTCACCGCCCCGGGACTGCGCGCCGCAGTCTACCTGGTCATGCGGGCAGAGACGGCGGCAACGTTCTCGGTCGTCCTAATTCTTTGTACGCCCTGGAGCAACATCCTCAAGGCGCTCCGCGTGCTCCGGGCGCCGGCCGTGCTGGTGGTGATTTTAGGCATGACCTACCGCTACATTTTTCTGCTGCTGCGGACCGCGCACGACATGTTTGAATCGCGGAAGAGCAGAATGGTAGGTCAATTGGAGGGTCGCGAGCTCAGGAAAATGGCGACCGCAAGTGCGGGAGTGTTAATGTCGAAGACGCTTCAGCTCAGTGGAGACGTTTACCTGGCGATGCGCTCCCGCGGTTTTCAGGGGGAAGTTTACGTCCTGGATGAGTTCCAGACCGACTGGCTGGATTGGTTGATGCTGGCGCTCTTCGGCTCGATCGCGTTGCTGGCTTTCTGGTTTGGCCGTTGAAGAATCTGTTGGAGAATGCGCGAAGGAACAAATTTGTGAACGGCCCCATCTTTGAAGTGCGCGATGTAACCTATCGCTATCAGGAAGTAACCGCTTTGGATGGTCTGAACCTCGCCATCATGCCCGGCCAGAGAGTCGCTCTTCTCGGAGCAAATGGTTCCGGAAAATCGACCTTGCTCAGCATCCTCGACGGGCTTTATTTTCCCCAGAAGGGCAGTGTCGAGTTCCGCGGTGAGCCGCTAACGGAAAATCGGCTGCAGACCCCGGAGTTTGAGTTCGACTTCAGGCGCCGGGTGGCTCTGGTCTTTCAGAATCCCGACGTCCAGTTGTTCAATCCCACGGTGTTTGACGAGGTCACGTTCGGCCCGCTGCAGATGCGCTGGCCCCGGGATCAAATTCTTCTTCGGGTTTCCGAAATGCTTGAACAAATGGAGATCATGCACTTGAAGGACCGCTCGCCACATCACCTGTCGACGGGAGAAAAAAAGCGGGTCGCCCTGGCCTCGGTTCTGATTCTTGACCCTGAAGTCTTGCTGCTCGACGAACCTACCGCCGCGCTCGATCCCAAGAGTGAAAGCCAGATGATTGACTTTTTGGTTAGCTGCAGCGGCGGTCGGAAGACCGTAGTCACGGCAACGCACGATCTCGACCTGATCGAAGATGTTGCCGACTCATGCCACATTTTCCAGCGGGGCCGGATTGTCGCTACGGGCACTCCCGCGGAGATTGTGAACGATCACGCCCTGCTTCTCAGCACGAATCTGATACACGCTCATCATCACGCCCACGCCCCAGGCGAACTTCACAGCCACCCGCACCGACACGGCCACCGGCATTGAGGAAAAGAAAGCCCGTGCCCGAAAGCTTTGTCATCCCGAGCGGAGTCGAACACATCGCCCAAAGTTGTCATCCCGAGCGGAGTCGAATCATTCGCTTGCGAATGATTCACGCAGTCGAGGGACCTGGGTTTTTGCCGGCGGCACCGCAGACCTGAAGCGCAGCCCTCGGGCCAAATGGAGTGTTACGTCGCCCAAAGGGGTCCTTCTGCTCCGCTCAGGATGACATCGGAGCGGAATCAATCTGCCGCGGTCGGCCGAGGAGAAAGCGGTGGCAGCTGGTTCGGATCGGTCGCATGGCGCTTGCTTCCGAACCGCAGGCGCAGTCGGTCGAGATAGAGGTACACGACGGGAGTGGTGAAAAGAGTGAGAGCCTGGCTCATGATCAGTCCGCCGACGATGGTTATGCCGAGCGGACGCCGCAACTCAGACCCGGTGCCTGTCCCCAGAGCCAAAGGCAATCCGCCCAGGAGAGCGGCCATGGTCGTCATCATAATGGGCCGGAAGCGGCGGATGCAGGCTTCATAGATCGACTCCGCGGAATCCTTGCCCTTCCGTTCCGTCTCCAACGCGAAGTCGATCATCATGATCGCGTTCTTTTTCACGATGCCAATCAGCAGGATGATGCCGATCAGTCCCATCACGTTCAACTCACTCTTGGTCAGCAGCAAGGCCAGGATGGCGCCCACTCCGGCGGAGGGCAGGGTCGAGAGAATTGTGATGGGGTGGATGTAACTTTCGTAGAGCACGCCCAGAACGATATACACCGTGACCAGCGCAGCCAGAATCAGCAAAGGCTCGCTGGCGAGAGAAGACTGGAAAGCCGCAGCCGTGCCCTGGAAGCTGGCGTCGATCGTGGTGGGAAAGTTGATCGAACGCTGCGCATTGTTGATGGCTTCCGTTGCCTGGCCTAGAGACACGTTCGGAGCCAGGTTGAACGACAACGTCACCGCGGGGTATTGGCCCTGGTGGCTCACTGCCAGGGGCGTGTTGGACGGACCGAAATGTGCGAATGAGGAAAGCGGGACGGCGGTTCCGTTGGCGGCACGCACGTAAATGTTCTGCAGCGCCTCTGTGCTTTTCGAGAATTCCGGCGCGACTTCCATGACCACGTGATATTGGTTCAGTGGCTTGTACATAATGGAGACCTGGCGCTGGCCAAATGCGTCATAAAGAGCGTTGTCGACTTCCGTGGCATCGACGCCCAGTCGCGAGGCGGTATCACGATCGATAATCACGGTGGCTTCAAGGCCCTTGTCCTGCTGATCGGTGTTCACGTCACGCAGTTCGGGAAGCGAACGAAATTTTTGCAGGAGCAGCGGGGCCCAGTGATTAAGGTCGTCAAGGTTTTCGCCTTGCAAGGTGTACTGAAATTGTGCCTGGCTCTGACGGCCGCCGATGGTGAGGTCCTGTGCCGATTGCATGAACAAGGTTGCGCCAGGTACCACCGCGAGTTTGCGGCGTAGCCGGCCAATCACCTGGTCAGCGCTTATCTTGCGCTCGGCTAGGGGCTTCAGAGTAATAAACATGCGGCCCTGGTTGGCCGAGGTGTTGCCGCCGGCAAAGCCCACAACGGTTTCGACTGCCGGGTCCTTCACGATCAGAGTGACGAACTGCGTCATCTTCTCCTTCATGGCGGCGAATGAAATATCCTGTGCGGCTTGCACCGATCCCATGACCCGGCCGGTATCCTGCTGCGGAAAGAAACCCTTGGGGACGATGATGTACAGGTAAACGCTCAGGGCAGCAGTCGCAATCGTAATCAAAAGGGTCAGAGCCTGGTGGCGAAGTACGACCTTCAGAGTGCGGCTGTAGAGACCGAGAATGGTGTCAAAGAACCGTTCACTGAAGCGGTAGATGCGGCCGTGCTTCTCCTGGTCTGCCGAGTGCAGAAATTTGGCGCACATCATGGGGGTTACGCTGAGCGAAACCAGCAGCGATACCGCAATGGCCACGCTCAGGGTGACCGCGAATTCACGGAACAGACGGCCAACAATACCTCCCATCATCAGAATTGGGATGAATACCGCCACCAACGATGTGCTCATGGAGAGCACGGTAAAGCCGATCTCGCGGGCGCCCTGGAATGCAGCCGGTACCGGGGGAACTCCTTCCTCGATGTGGCGCGTGATGTTTTCCAGCACCACGATAGCGTCGTCGACCACAAAGCCGGTCGAAATCGCAAGGGCCATCAGGGACAGATTGTCCAGGCTGTATCCGAACAGATACATCACGCCGAAAGTTCCTATCAGCGACAACGGCACCGCAACGCTGGGGATGAGAGTGGCCCGGAACGTACGAAGAAATGCGAAAACCACCAGAATGACCAGGATGACTGAAATCAGCAGCGTGAACTCAATGTCCTGCACCGAAGCGCGCACCGTGGTGGTGCGGTCAAGAACGACGTTGACATCAATCGCGGGTGAGATGGAAGACTTCAGCAGCGGCAAAGCAGCGCGCACACGATCTACGGTGGCGATAATGTTCGCGCCGGGCTGCCGGGAAACGATGATCAGGACCGCAGGCTTGCCGCCAGACAGCCCGACGTTGCGGATGTCCTCAACCGAATCTTGTACGCTGGCCACGTCGCCCAGCCGCACCGGCGCCCCATTGTTGTAGGAAACGATCAGCCGGCGGTACTGGTCGGCGAGGAAGATCTGATCATTAGCGTCGATGGTCCAGGCGTTAACTGGACCTTCGACTTCACCCTTGGGGCGATTGGCATTGGCGGAACCGAGTGCCGTACGAACCGTATCGAGGCCAACCCCCAACTTGTTCAGCAAAGTCGGGTTCACTTCGGCCCGCACCGCGGGTTTGGCGCCACCGCCTACGAACACTTGACCGACTCCTTCGATCTGCGCCAGCTTTTGCGACAGGATCGAATCCGCGGCGTCATACATCTTCGGCAAGGTGAGAATGTCGGAAGTCAGAGCCAGAATCAGGATGGGCGCATCCGCGGGATTCACCTTCCTGTAATTCGGATTGCCGGGCAAATTGGCCGGAAGCTGGCTGCGGGCAGCGTTGATGGCGGCTTGTACATCGCGTCCTGCGGCATCGATGTTGCGATTGAGATCGAACTGCAGAACGATGCTGGTTGACCCCAACTGGCTGGTTGAGGTCATCTGGTTGATGCCGGCGATGCGGCCGAACTGGCGTTCCAGCGGGGTCGCCACCGCCGAAGCCATGGTCTCCGGACTTGCCCCCGGCAGGTTCGCTCCAACCTGTATCACGGGGAACTCCACCTGCGGCAAAGGTGCCACTGGCAGGAAATTAAATGCCAACGCTCCCGCCATGAGCAGCGCCGCTGCCAGCAGCGATGTGCCGATCGGACGCTTGATAAATGGCGCGGAAATATTCATTGGTTAATCCAAAGACGCTCAGTCCGCTGATGCTCCACTCGGTTCCTCGATGGGATTGCCAATCTGGAAGCGCGAGAAACGCTGCGCCAACCGGTCGAACCAGAGGTAAACAACCGGCGTGGTGTAGAGAGTAAGCAGTTGGCTCACCAGCAAGCCGCCGACAATGGTGATGCCCAGCGGATGGCGCAACTCGGATCCGGTTCCGGTTCCGAGAGCGAGCGGCAGCCCGCCCAGCAGCGCCGCCATGGTGGTCATCATGATGGGACGAAAACGCAACAGGCAAGCCTGAAAGATGGCTTCTTCCGGTGGCTTGTGTTCCACGCGCTCGGCTTCGAGCGCGAAGTCGATCATCATGATGGCGTTCTTTTTCACGATTCCGATCAAAAGAATGATGCCTATCAACGCCACCACCCCAAGGTCGTTGCCGGTCAAAAGCAGTGCGAGGATGGCTCCCACTCCGGCCGAAGGCAGCGTCGAAAGAATCGTCACTGGATGGATGTAACTCTCATAGAGCACACCCAGCACGATGTAGACGGTAACGATCGCAGCCAGGATCAGCCAGGGCTCGGACGAAAGTGAATTCTGGAATGCCGCCGCTGTTCCCTGGAAGCTGGTGTGAATGCTGGGCGGAAGATGAATGTCCTGTTCCGCTTGCTGGATGGCCTTGGTTGCCTCGCCCAGGGAAACGCCCGGCGCAAGATTGAAGGAGAGCGTCACCACCGGGAACTGTCCCTGATGATTCACCGCCAGCGCGGTATTGGTGGTCTCGAAGTGGCTGAAAGAAGCCAGTGGAACCTGGGTTGTCCCGGCTCCATGCACGTAAATGTTCTTGAGAGAATCCGGATTCTGCGCAAACTGCGGATCAACTTCGAGTACCACATGGTACTGGTTCAATTGGGTGAAGATAGTGGAAACCTGGCGCTGCCCGAAGGCGTCGTAGAGCGTGTCGTCGATCGTCTGGGGCAGGATGCCGAGACGGGACGCAGTATCACGATCGATCACCAGGTCAGCTTTCAACCCGCCATTCTGCTGATCCGTGGCCACGTCGCGCATGGACGGTAATTTGCGCAGTTCGGTCACCAGTTTGGGTGCCCAGACGGACAATTCCTGAGAGTCGGCGTCCTCCATCGAGTACTGATACTGGGTGCGGCTCACCCGATCTTCGACCGTCAGGTCCTGCACCGGCTGCATATATAAGGTGATGCCGTTCACCTTGGCCAGTTCCGGCTGCAGCCTGCGGATAATCTCGGTGGCGGTGGACTTGCGCTGGTCACGCGGCTTCAGGTTGATTTGAATGCGTCCGCTGTTCGGGGTTGCATTGGTGCCGTCGATCCCGATGAAAGAAGAGAGACTGGCAACATCGGGATCTTTCAGAATGACCGCCGCCAGCGCCTGCTGGCTTTGGGCCAGGGCGGTGAAAGAAACGTTCTGGGGTCCTTCCGAAATACCAAGAATCACGCCCGTATCCTGCACAGGGAAAAATCCCTTGGGTACCACGACGTATAAGAAGAGCGTGAGAACCAGGGTACCCACCGTCACCAGCAGGGTGGTGGTCTGGTGCTTCAAAACAAATTTCAGGGTTCGTCCGTAAAATTCGATGACCCGGTTGTAGAAATTCTCCGTGGAGATGTAAAAACGGCTTTGATGATGAGAATCGTGGCGCTTCAAGAGCTTGGCGCACATCATCGGCGTCAGGGTCAGAGAGACCATAGCCGAAACGAGAATGGTGACGGCCAGGGTCACGGCGAATTCGCGAAACAAACGTCCGACGATGTCGCCCATGAACAGCAAAGGAATCAGCACCGCGATGAGCGAAACCGTAAGCGACACAATGGTGAAGCCGATCTGCCCCGAACCTTTCAATGCAGCCTGCAGCGGCGAATCGCCCTCCTCGAGGTAACGATCGATGTTTTCGATCATCACGATGGCGTCATCCACCACGAATCCGGTGGAGATGGTCAGTGCCATGAGGGTAAGGTTGTTGAGGCTGTATCCCAGCAGGTACATCACGCCGAACGTTCCGACCAACGACAATGGGACGGCGACGCTCGGAATCACGGTCGCCGAGAGATTTCGAAGGAAAAGGAAAATCACCAGCACCACGAGGCCGATGGTAAGCATCATCTCGAACTGGACATCGGCCACTGAGGCGCGAATGGTTTCGGTGCGGTCGGTAAGAATCTGGACTTTGACCGCGGGCGGCAGCGACGACTGCAGTTGCTTCAAAAGCACCTTTACCCGGTCGGCGACACTGATGATATTGCTGCCGGGCTGACGCTGAATGTTCACCACTACCGCCGGCGTCAGGTTCATCCAGGCGGCCTGTTTGATGTTTTCGGCGCTGTCCACTGCGGTGGCGACGTCCGAGAGCCGAACCGGTGCGCCGTCTTTGTATGCCACCACCACGCCGCGGTATTGCGAACTCGAATTGAGCTGGTCATTAGCTCCGATGGTGAAAGACTGGCGCGGGCCGTCCAGCACTCCCTTGGCCTGGTTCACGTTGGCCGCGGCGAGCGCGGTGCGCAAGTCTTCCAGACTCATCCCATAGGAAGCCAGTGCCGTGGGATTCGCCCGGATCCGCACCGCCGGCTTCTGGCCACCACTGATAGAAACCAAACCGACACCGGGAAGCTGGGAGATTTTCTGGGCCAGAGCGGTGTCCGCGAGATCCTCCACTTTCGAAAGCTCCAGGGTGTCCGAGGTCAAGGCCAGCGTGAGAATGGGCGAATCCGCCGGGTTCACTTTGCTGTAAATCGGCGGGTTGGGCAGATCTTTGGGCAGGTACGTGGTGGCAGCATTGATCGCGGCCTGAACCTGTTGTTCTTCGACGTCGATGTTCTCGTTGAGATTAAACTGCAGAGTAATGATGGAGCTGCCAAGGGAGCTGGTTGAAGTCATCTGGCTCAGCCCGGGAACCTGGCCGAACTGGCGCTCCAGCGGCGCAGTTACCGAAGATGCCATCACGTCCGGATCAGCGCCAGGATAAAACGTCACTACCTGAATCGTCGGATAGTCAACTTCTGGAAGCGCGGAAACGGGGAGCTGTGAGTAGGCAACCAGGCCAACCAGAAGAAGGCCGACCATCAGCAGGGTTGTCGCTACCGGGCGAAGAATAAAAAGCCGCGACGGGCTCATGGTGCTCCTGTAGCCGAAGGCTGCGTGGGGGAAGCTGGGCCAGACCCAGACTGCGCATTGCGGTTTCCTCCTCCGCCCGCCGCATGCGGATCTACCTTGGTGCCGGCCTGAAGCTTATCCTGTCCGTCGATCACCACCGTGTCTCCAGGCGTGACTCCGCTGGCGATGCTTGCCACATTATTCTGGGTAAAAGAAACCGTAACCGGACGCACTTCGACCGTCTTGTCCGGCTTGACGACAAACACATAGCTTCCCTGGGGACCGTTCTGGATGGCGACGGACGGGACCACCGTGCTGGCATTGTGCGTTTCCAGTAGCAGCCGAACATTCACAAACTGATTGGGCCAGAGCATACTGTCCTGGTTGCTGAACATTGCCTTGAGACGCCCGGTGCCAGTGGTCTGGTCAATCTGATTGTCAATCGTCAGCAACGTGCCGGTGGCCAGTTTGGTCTGATCGTCGCGGCTATAAGCTTCCACCGGGAGCGTGCCCTGGCGCATGTGTTTGGCCACGTTCTGCAACTGGTCTTCCGGCAGCGTGAACAGAACGGCGATCGGCTGCAACTGGGTGATCACCAGCAACGAGTTGGTGTCGGTGGCGTGCACCATATTGCCGACATCGACCAGGCGGAGTCCGATGCGTCCGCCGATGGGCGCGGTGATGTGCGAATAGACCAGGTTGAGCTTCGCATTGTCGATCGCGGCTTGATCGGCGCGAACCGCACCTTCCAACTGATCCGCGGATGCTTTCTGGGTATCGACCTGCTGTTGGGACATCGCGCCCGATTCCTGGAGCAAACTCTTGAACCGTTCATAGTTCAGTTGCGCGTCCCTGAGTTGAGCCTGGTCACGGAATAAATTGGCTTGCGCCTGATCGAGGGCTACCTGGAACGGCCGGGGATCGATGACCGCCAGCAGGTCCCCTTTATTTACGTTCTGACCTTCTTTGAAATTGACCTGTGCGAGTTGGCCATCCACCCTGCTCTTCACGCTTACCGTGTTGGAAGCGGTCACGCTCCCCAAGCCTTTTAGATACACTGGCACATCGCGGCGCTCGGCCGTTGCCACGCCCACCGGCACCACGATTTGAGTTGACGCCCGAGCTGTGGCGGACCTGGAGTTTGAACCGCTGCAGCCGATAAGAGTTGCGGTCAGCAGACCGACGATAAGTATCGCGAAAGCATGTCGGCGACCCGGGTAGCTGTTTTTCGATTCACCGCCGCTGTGGCCGACGGATGGCTCCTGCCGGCAGTTTTCAATGGATAGACTCACTTGTATCGTTTCCCCCGCGAACGCCTTAGCCAGTAATTATCTCTCTTAGCCTAGAGCAGCGCTCCACTTTTGACGATAAAAAGTATCTCCCGGTTGCGGTTTATCTTCCGCTTTTACAAGACTTTACATTTCGGAACGATCCGATCGTGGGATCACTGGCTTGGGGTCAGTTCTGGCGAATTTCGGGCCCGATTCAAACGATCGCCCGTGGTCGCCTACCATCCCTTGGATGGTTTAGGAGACAGAAGGCTATGCGCAAAAGGCGGGCAAACATTCAGATTCAACCGCTGCGCACGTCGGAGTAGACAACAATCTATATCGGCAAAGATCCGCGTCAATACGGTAAACACTGTATACGGTAAACGCTGTATGCAGAGTCGAGCAGCAGGGGCGGGCCCAGACTCAAAACAGAGTAGAATGCGTCGGGGAAACGAGGCATCGAAGAAGCTGCTTCCATGGCTGACCTAGGGTTAGACAAAAGACTCGGACCCTCATCGATTGCGGAGATCGAGGTTCTTTGGATCACTGCCGGTCTGGGCTGTGATGGCGATACTATTGCCATGACCGCCGCGACTCAGCCCAGCATCGAAGATGTTGTTCTTGGTGCCCTCCCCTGGATTCCCAAAGTGAACTTGCACAATCCCTTTCTAGCCCTGGCCAATGGCGATGATTTCATGAAGCCTTTCCACGAGGCAGCCGAGGGCAGGATCGAGAATTACATTCTGGTAGTCGAAGGTTCCATCCCCAACGAACACAACAAGGACGAAGGATACTGGGCTTCCCTGGGCACTGATCCGAAGACGGGCCAGCCGATCACCACCTGCGAATGGATTGATCGTCTGGCACCCAAAGCGTGGGCGATCGTTGCCGCGGGAACTTGCGCCACCTACGGCGGAATCCACGCCATGGAAGGCAATCCAACGGGCTGTATGGGTCTTCCCGACTATCTGGGCTGGCAATGGAAATCCCGAGCGAACGTCCCCATCGTTTGCGTGCCCGGATGTCCAGTGCAGCCGGATAATTTCATGGAAACGCTGCTGTACCTGCTCTACATGGTAGCGGGCCGGGCCCCCATGATCCCACTCGATGAAGCACTACGGCCGACCTGGCTTTTTGGCAATACCGTACATGAAGGATGTGACCGCGGCGGCTTCTACGAACAGGCGCAATTCGCCGAGGATTATGGATCGCCGCTCTGCATCGTGAAGCTTGGGTGCTGGGGGCCAGTGGTGCAGTGCAATGTGGGAAAACGCGGCTGGATGGGCGGGATCGGCGGCTGTCCTAACGTCGGCGGAATCTGCATCGGCTGCACCATGCCGGGTTTTCCCGACAAGTTCATGCCCTTCATGAATCAGCCACCGGGCTCGCTTTTGTCTTCGGCTGCGGTGCAAACATACGGTCGCGCGATTCACGCTTTGCGGCGGTTCACGCAGTCGTCGATGAACAAGGAGCCCAGCTGGCGTAAGCCGACGCGTGCGAAGTAGAAGAATGTGTGGGGCGGGCGCCCCCGCCCGCCGCCTTTGAGTTTGGTCTAAGGGTTGGTACAGCAATTCGCAAGGCAGGAACGAGACTTGCAATGATGGAGTCAGAGTCAAAGGCGGCGGAGAAGTTTGCCCTGAGCGAAGTCGAAGCGAGCGTCCACTCCACACTGCAACCTTCTGCGGTTGCCGAGCCTGACCTGGATCCATCACAGGCTGAGGAAATTCTCCAGGGCCTGGCGGGAGTTTTCGGCCACCACAATCCGGCGAAGGCCAGACGTGTCACGTATCCTCCGGAAGGGCGCGACCAGGGATGGTCTGAAGATGCCCAACTCCCCAATCTGGAAGCCCGATATCGCGCCCTGGTGGAGCAGATTCCCGCCGTGGTGTTCATGGCCTACCTCGATTGTGGTATCGGCGAAGCCTACGTCAGTCCCCAGATTGAAGCGGCTCTCGGTTTTTCGCAGGAAGAGTGGCTGGAAGATCCGGTTCGCTGGTATAGCCACATTCATCCTGACGACAAGCAGCGCTGGAGCACGGAAGCGGCCGAGATGTTTCTTACCGGCAGCCCTTTGCGGTCGGCCTATCGCGTGGTGGCGCGCGATGGCCGCGTGATCTGGTTCCATTGCGAAGCGAAAATGATTCGCAAAGAGGACGGTGAGCCCTGGTTCATTCACGGCGTTGGATTCGACATCACCGACCTGAAGCGGACCGAAGAGGCGTTGCAGGAAGAACGCAACGTAGTCTCGGCCATCCTTCACACCGTGGGGGCTTTGGTCGTGGTGCTGGACCCCGAAGGCCGGATCATTCGCTTCAACCGGGCCTGCGAACAGATAACCGGGTATTCCTTCGAGGAAGTTCGCGGACGGTGCATCTGGGACCTGTTTCTCGTTCCCGAAGAAGTTGAGCATTTCAAGGCATTGTTCCAAAAGACTCGCGCCGACCAGCGTCCCAATGAATATGAGAGCCGGTGGGTGAGTCGAGACGGCCGGGAGAGAATCATCGCGTGGTCGACTACAATCCTTCCCGGCGCTAGCGAAATCGCGAGTTATGTGATCGCTTCGGGAATCGATATCACCGAGCGCAAACGAGCCGAGGCCAAATTCCGCGGACTGCTGGAAGCTGCGCCGGACGCAGTGGTAGTGGTCAACCGGGAGGGCAGGATCGTTCTGGTCAACGCCCAGGTGGAAAAATTGTTCGGCTATCGGCGAGACGAACTGTTGGGGCAGGCGCTGGAGCTGCTGGTACCACCCAGGCTGCGCCGCAAACATCCTCAGCACCGCAAGGCCTTTTTTGAGGAGCCGCGTGTCCGGCCTATGGGAGCAGGTGCGGAGCTCTACGGCTTACACAAGGATGGCCACGAATTTCCGGTGGAGATCAGCTTGAGCCCGCTGGAGACTGAGGAGGGAGTCCTGGTTTCGAGCGCCATCCGCGATATCACAGAGCGCAAGCACCTGGAGAAGACAATACTGGAGATCAGCGGACGAGAGCAGAGGCGCATTGGACAGGACTTACACGACGGTTTAGGCCAGCATCTTACCGGCATCGCTTTCATGAGCAAGGTGCAGGAACAAAAGCTGGTCGAAAAAAACTTGCCCGAAGCGATGGATGCGGCCAAGATCGTGCAGTTGGTCAACGAGGCCATCAACAAGACGCGTGAACTGGCTCGAGGTTTGCTGCCGGTTGTGTCCGACGCGCAAGGACTCATGTCGGCTCTCCAGCAGTGGGCAGGCGAAGCGGAAGACTTGTTCGGAGTTTCCTGCCGCTTCCAGTGCTTCGCTCCGGTGCTGATTCATGATGACGCCATGGCCACTCATCTTTACTATATCGCCCGGGAAGCGGTGAATAACGCGATCAAGCATGGCCATCCCAAGCAGATTGTGATTCGTCTTGCCGCCTCCCAAGATCAGGGCGCCCTGGTGATTCAGGATGACGGCACGGGTATCCCGGAGGTTCCAGGCAAAGCCCCAGGCATGGGACTTCATCTGATGAACTATCGGGCCAGGATGATTGGAGCGTCGCTGCAGATACACCGTGGAGAGATTCGCGGGACAGTGGTGACCTGCCTGTTTCCGGTTGAGGGTCAGGAAATATGAATTCCACTCACAGAACACAGAGCAATGCCGGACCGAAGAAAAACAGAATACTCGTAGTCGACGATCATCCCATCGTTCGCCAGGGTTTGGCGCTGCTCATCAATCAGGAGGCCGATCTTCTGGTTTGCGGTGAGGCCGAGGAAGCCACCGGCGCCATGCACATGCTGGCTACGGCCAGGCCCGACATCCTGATCGTCGATATTTCTCTCAACGGACCCGATGGCCTCGATCTGCTGAAGAATATAAGAAACGTTTACCCCACGCTTCCGGTGCTGATCCTCTCCATGCATGATGAGTCCATCTACGCGGAGCGTGCGCTGCGGGCTGGCGCCAATGGCTACATCATGAAACAGGAGGCGACAGAAAAAGTTCTGGTGGCGCTGCGCCGTATTCTCTGCGGTGAGATTTATGTGAGCGATCGCATCGCCAACAAAATGCTGAAACACTACATCACCGGATCGGGTACCTTGCGGCACTCCTCCATCGCCGACCTGAGCGATCGCGAACTGGAAGTTTTTCGTCTCATCGGAGAAGGTCACGGGACCCGGCAGATTGCCGATGAATTGCACCTCAGCATAAAGACGGTCGAGTCTTACCAGGCGCACATCAAGGAAAAATTATCCCTCCGCAGCGCCCGCGAACTCATGCAGCACGCCATCCAGTGGAACATGAACGAAAAGACCGCCTGAGATTTTCTTTGCGATCTTTGCGGGGTCTCAGCGTCCTTTGCGGTTAAGAGCTTCTGATCGCAAAGTTCGCTGAGGAGCCAGTAGAGGACGCAAAGAAATTCCAAAATTCCACTGCGTTTCTCCTTCCAGATTTGGGAATGGAAAGATCAGGCTCACCGCATTTACTTCCTAAACATCAGGGAATCCCTGATAGGAAAAATAGTGCTTCCCATGAAACCTAAAAAGTGGTGCTCCCGCTTGTGACGGTTCTGCCGGGGGTTGATTCTAGGGGCGTCATCGATCGAAGGCGCGGCACACTTTCAGGTTCCCAATCGGAAGCGAATATCAAAGCCGGGAAGAGAACTGCTTCCGGGACAAGACACTAGAACGAATCGTTCATCCGTTAATGAGAAATTCGCAAAAAAGAGATTCGGCAGATCCCGTCCTCAAAGGTTGAGGAGGGAAAGGAGACTCCAGCATGGCAGCGGAAACAGTTCCGTACGGTCGGGTCACGCAAAAACCGTCCCCGGTCGCTGAAGTACACATACTCTGGATCACAGCCGGTCTGGGTTGTGACGGAGACTCGGTTTCAGTCACCGCAGCTACTCAACCCAGTATCGAAGACGTTCTGCTCGGAGCCATTCCCGGACTTCCCAAGGTGCACCTGCACAATCCCGTACTCGCCTACGAAAACGGAGATGACTTCCTCAAATTCTGGTATCAGGCGGAAAAGGGACAGCTCGATCCTTTTGTGCTGGTGGTCGAAGGCTCGATTCCCAACGAGAAGATCAAGAAGGAAGGCTACTGGGCGGGTCTCGGAACGGATCCGAAAACCGGTCAGCCTATCACCACTAACGAGTGGATCGACCGCCTGTCTCCCAAAGCCCTTGCAGTCGTTGCCTGCGGCACCTGTGCGACTTACGGCGGCATTCACGCCATGGAAGGCAATCCCACCGGCGCCATGGGTCTGGCGGATTATCTGGGTTGGGACTGGAAGTCGAAAGCTGGTCTGCCCATCGTGAATGTTCCCGGATGCCCGGTCCAGCCCGATAACTTCATGGAAACCGTCCTCTATCTGCTCTACCAGGTGGCGGGACTGGCGCCCATGATTCCGCTTGACGATCAACTGCGTCCCACCTGGCTGTTTGGCAAGACCGTGCATGAAGGCTGCGATCGCGCCGGCTACTACGAGCAAGGCGATTTCGCGGAAGTGTACGGTTCCCCAAAATGCATCGTGAAGCTGGGATGCTGGGGTCCGGTAGTGAACTGCAACGTGCCCAAGCGGGGATGGATGGCTGGAATTGGCGGATGCCCGAACGTTGGCGGCATTTGTATCGGCTGCACCATGCCGGGTTTTCCGGACAAGTTCATGCCCTTTATGGATGAACCGCCGGGTGCCAGAGTCTCCAGTTCAGCAATCGGCGCGTATGGCCGCGCGATTCGTGCCCTGCGCTCGATGACACAGAGCACCGTCAACAAAGAGCCGAAGTGGCGTCATCCACGCGCGGAACTGACCACCGGGTACCACCCGAGGTCGTACTGAGAAGACCACCGAGAGGCACACCGAGAATCCAAAGGAGCGATCGCAAATGAGCACTATTACCGCACCGACAAAGGATGTTCCCAGCAAGAAGGGGAACCTGGTGGAAATGAACTGGGACCCGATCACCCGGATCGTGGGCAGCTTGGGCATCTTTACCAAGATCGACTTCGAGAACAAGCATGTGGTCGAGTGCCACAGCACCTCGTCCATCTTTCGCGGGTACAGCATTTTCATGAAGGGCAAAGACCCGCGCGACGCTCACTTCATTACCAGCCGCATCTGCGGTATTTGCGGCGACAACCATGCCACCTGCGCCACCTATGCCCAAAACATGGCGTTTGGCGTAAAGCCGCCTCCGATCGCCGAATGGATCGTTAACCTGGGCGAAGCCGCCGAGTACATGTTCGATCACAATATCTTCCAGGATAATCTGGTCGGCGTGGACTTTTGCGAGCAGATGGTTAAGGAGACCAATCCCAAGGTCTGGGCGAAAGCGCAATCGACGGCGGCTCCGCACGCCAGTGCGCACGGCTACCGTACGATCGCCGATATCATGACCGCGCTCAATCCTTTCACCGGAGCCTTCTATCGCGAAGCTCTGGTCATGAGCCGCATGACGCGCGAGATGTTTTGCTTGATGGAAGGCCGCCACGTTCATCCCTCCACTCTCTATCCCGGTGGCGTGGGCACCGTACCGACCATCCAGCTTTTCACCGACTACCTGGTCCGCCTGATGAAGTATGTGGAGTTCATGAAGAAAGTGGTTCCGCTGCACGACGACTTGTTCGACTTCTTCTATGACGCTCTGCCCGGCTACGAGGAAGTCGGCCGACGGCGCGTCCTGCTCGCCTGCTGGGGATCGTTCAACGATCCCGACGTCTGTGACTACACTTACAAGAATATGACCAATTGGGGTCGCGGCATGTTTGTGACTCCGGGAATTGTGGTGGACGGGAAGCTGGTGACTACGGATCTGGTGGACATTAACCTGAACATCCGCATCCTGCTGGGCAGTTCTTACTACGACGAGTGGAAGAACCAGCAAACCTTCGTAAAGACGGACCCGCTGGGAAATCCGGTGGACAAGAATCATCCCTGGAACCAGACCACAATTCCCCGGCCGCAAAAGCGCGACTTTGGCGGAAAGTATACCTGGGTCATGTCGCCGCGCTGGTTCGACAAGCGGACTGGCGACCATCTGGCGATGGACACCGGAGGCGGCCCCATCGCTCGCCTGTGGGCCACCGCTCTGGCTGGACTGGTGGACATCGGATACATCAAGGCCACCGGTAACAGCGTGAAGATGTATCTGCCCAAAACCACCTCGCTGCCCGAAGCCGAGTTCGAGTGGAAGATCCCCAAGTGGAGCAATGCCATCGAACGCGACCGCGCCCGTACCTACTTCCAGGTCTATGCCGCCTGCGCCGCTCTGCACTTCATGGAAAAAGCGCTGGCGGAGCTGCATGCCGGACACACCAAGACCTGGACTGAATTCAAGGTGCCGGAAGAGGCCATTGGCTGCGGATTCCACGAAGCGGTTCGCGGCGTGCTCTCGCACCACGTGGTGATCAAAGATGGTAAGATCGCCAACTACCATCCGTATCCTCCGACCCCCTGGAATGCCAATCCACGCGATATCTATGGCACTCCGGGCCCGTACGAGGACGCGGTGCAGAACACACCTATCTTCGAGGAAAACGGGCCGGACAAGTTCAAGGGAATCGATATCATGCGCGCGGTGAGGAGCTTTGATCCTTGTTTGCCTTGCGGCGTGCACATGTACCTGGGGAACGGCAAGGTGTTGGAGACGCACCATTCCCCCATGTTTGGACTTCAGCCTTGAGCCTGCACCCAGTGGACGAGGAGTGAGGGTGGTAGCTGTTAGGAATCGCCAGATACGCCCAATGAGGAGGGGATTTGGCATCTTAAAACTGCGCTCTCACTCCTTTTTTCACTGCCGGGTTTGTGGTTTGACATTTGCTTGCGGTGTGACGCGTTTCGCTAAGGAGCCTTGTGGCCGACGACAGAGATTTTCGGGACGACATGCAGCGCATCGGCGGACTGGTTCAGGAAATAGAATCCATCGCCGACCCCGCAGTAAGAGCCGCCACCAAGGACCTGGTGCAGTCGCTCATGGATTTGCATGGCGCGGCACTGGAGAAGGCGCTCGACATCGTCGCCGAAGCCGGAGAGCCGGGAATGAACATCATCAGCCGGCTGGGCCGAGATTCGTTGGTAAGCAGCGTGCTGATTCTTTACGGCCTACACCCCGAAGACCTCGAAACCCGGGTGGCGAAGGCGGTGGAAAAAATCCGGCCGTCGTTGCGTAAGCAGGGCTGCGAAATTGAGCTGCTTGAGGTAGACAACGGCAACATCCGGCTGCGGGTTGAAACCGGCTCGCACACCTGCGGTTCGACCGCAAAGACCGTGCAGGCCACTCTCGAAGGAGCCATGTACGACGCGGCGCCTGATATGGCCTCACTTGTAGTCGAAGGTTTTGAAGAGAAGCCGTCGTCCGGGTTTGTAGCGTTGGACAAGTTGGTCGGCAGTCCAGCACTCGAGCCGCAAGGTGCGGATTGAGGGGGATTCTATGGAGCGACGGGCGTCCTCGCCCGTCCGGAACCCGGCCGGGTTGACGGGCGTGGACGCCCGTCGCTCCATCGCAGAGATGCCGGCGCTACGGTAAAGATTTTGGGAATTTTGAAATCATGAGTGCGGGACAATTTACAGAATCCTCCGACGGTTTCGGAACGCTGCGCCAGTTTGCGCGCCGCGAACGCCCGCTCGAGCGTTGCGAGTTGTGCAGCATCGGCTTGTCGCAAATTCATTCCCACCTGATTGAGGTCGCGCAGCGCAAACTTCTCTGCACCTGTGAGGCTTGCGCGATCCTGTTCAGCGGTCAGGGCGTGAAGTTCAAGCGTGTGCCCCGGCGGGTTCGTTCTCTGCCCAACTTCAATCTCAGCGATGCCGAATGGAATGGCTTGATGGTTCCCATCAACATGGCCTTCTTCTTCCGAAGCAGTCTGGAGAACCGGGTCATCGCCCTTTATCCCAGCCCCGCGGGCGCCACCGAATCGCTGCTGGCGCTGGAATCCTGGAACGATATTGTGGCGCGCAATCCGATTCTGAACGAAATGGAATCCGACGTGGAGGGCCTGCTGGTAAACCGGTTGGGCTATTCCCGCGGATACTCCGCCGCCGAGTACTACATGCTCCCCATCGACGAATGCTACAAGCTGGTGGGCTTGATTCGCATGCATTGGAAAGGCCTCTCCGGCGGCACGGACGTGTGGCGGGAACTGGGCGAATTCTTCAACAGTTTGAAAGCGCGATCGACCGCGGTCAAGGAATCTCAGGAACAGGAGCAGGAAGAAGAGGAATCCCGTGCCTGATCTAAGTTTCAAAGTCGAGGGAGCCGAAGTTGTCGCCAATGCGGCCACGCCGCTGCTGGCTTTCAAACTTCGTTTGACCGACGCCAATCCGGAACAGACCATACACACGGTGGCGCTGCGCTGCCAGATTCACCTCGAAGTGACCCGCCGTAAATACACGCCTGAGGATCAGGAGCGGTTGCTCGATCTGTTTGGCGAGCCTAGCCGCTGGGGCCTGACCTTGCGGAACCTATTATGGACCCACGCCAATCTGGTCGTGCCTTCGTTCAAGGGATCAACGCTGGTCGATCTCCCCGTGCCTTGCACTTTCGATTTCAACGTCGCTGCCACCAAGTACTTCGACGGCCTGGCTGACGGTGAAGTCCCGGTGTGCGTGCAGTTCAGCGGCACCATTTTTTATGCCAACCCGGAAGGCGGATTGCAGGTCGCTCCGATTTCCTGGGACAAGGAAGCCCGGTTCAAGCTGCCGGTAAAGATCTGGCGCGAGATGATGGAGTCTTACTATCCCAACAGCGCCTGGCTTTGCCTGCACAAGGACGTCTTCGATCGCCTGTATCAATACAAAGTGAAACACGGCATTCCCACCTGGGAAGAAGTGTTGGAGAGCATCATTCCGGCTGAAGAGACGGTGATCTCATGAATCTGGGAGCGGTGGAGCAGATCGCCAAAGCGGTGCTGTACGAGGGATACATGCTCTATCCCTATCGCCCCTCGTCCGTAAAAAACCAGCAGCGCTGGAACTTCGGTGTGCTCTGTCCGCAATCCTATAGTGAAGCCCAGAACGGAAGCGAGGCCTGGACCATGCAAACCGAGTGCCTGGTCGAAGCCAGCTCAATGACCGGACTCGAAGTTCGGGTGCGCTTTCTTCAACTGGTTGCACGTTCTGTCGGCGAGTTGACCCTGCCGTTGAGCGAAGTCCTTCCCGGCGACCTACCGGAGTTCCGTTTGGTAGACAGACTTGCCGTGAATGGCCGTGTCTACCAACCCTGGCAGGAAGCGGTCGAGCGCGAGGTCAGTCTGCCGGTTTACAACGTGGAGGGGCTGGGCTACAAGCTGATGCCTGACGCCTTCAGTTTTCCTGCGGAAACCCAATTCGAATATTTACGTGAAGGCGGAGGCCGGATCGTCGGTGTAATCGTCCGCGAACGGAAACAGCTTTGCGGCGCCGTCGAAGTCATGAGCGAAAGAGTCGATGACGGCATCTTCAAGGTCAGTGTGCGGATTCGCAACACCACACCATTTCAAGTGACCAAGCATTCCAACCGCGACCACGCCTTGCTCAGTTCGCTCGCCTCTACCCACACGGTTCTGGGCGTGCAGGACGGCAGATTTATTTCCCTGCTCGCTCCTCCGGAAGGGCTCAGCGAGTTGGCCGCGAGTTGCAAGAACGTCGGAACCTGGCCCGTCCTGGTCGGCGAAGGAGGACAACGCGACACTCTGCTCTCCTCGCCTATCATTCTTTACGACTATCCCCAGATCGCACCGGAGAGTGCCGGAGACCTGTTTGATGGAACCGAGATTGACGAGATTCTCTCCCTGCGAATCATGACGTTAACCGACGACGAAAAGCGGGAGATGAGCCAGTCCGATGAGCGGGCCCGCGCCATGCTGGAGCGCACCGAAACCATGCCGGTGGAACAGCTCATGAAACTGCACGGAGTTTTGCGCGGACTGCGTCCACTCAAGGAGGAGACCCAATGAACGAGTGGGAATGGCAGCTCCTCGAGGAAAAAACCCCGCTTGATCATCTGGACATTTCCGGAGTTGAGGTCAGGACGGGAAGCCGCGTCCGTCTGCGTCCCCGCAAAGGCGGCGATGTGATGGACATCGCTCTCGCCGGGCAGGTTGCCACCGTCGAGGGCATCGAGCAGGACTACGAAGGCAAGAGCCACGTCTGCGTGGTTCTCGATCAGGATCCGGGACGTGACATGGGTCTCCTGCGTCAGCCGGGACATCGCTTCTTCTTCGACGCCGATGAAGTCGAGCCCCTTTCCAAAGATGAAGCCCGTCAAATCCCCGTGGTGCATAAGCCAAGCGTCCTGGTCGCCGGCATCGGCAATATCTTCCTCGGCGATGATGGATTTGGCGTCGAAGTAGTCCGCCGTATGGCTGGGCAGAATCTCCCTGCCGGCGTACGCGTGTCCGATTTCGGCATTCGCGGTTTCGATCTGGCATATGCCCTGCAGGATGGCTACGAAACTACCATTCTTGTGGACGCCTGCCCCCACGGCCAGCCCCCGGGCACGCTCTATGTCATCGCGCCTGACCTGAAAGCGTTGGACGATCCAGAAGCGCCCCAGGCTGCGTTGGAAGGCCATGCCATGAATCCGATGAGCGTCCTGCGCATGGCCAGGGCGATGAATATCGAGTTGAAGAACGTTCTGCTGGTCGGCTGCGAGCCGGAAACTCTCGGAGGCGAAGAAGGGCAGATGGGATTGAGCGCACCGGTCGAGGCCGCGGTAGATGACGCGGTCAAGCTGGTCGAGTCAGTCATTCACAAAGTTCTCGGCAACAACGATGTCGACAATGGGCCTGGTTCCGAGCTTGGTTCGAATTTGTAAAACATCCTGCATAACTATAAGGAGACGGGCAATGCAAAACGGTAACGGGAGCTTCAGCGACAGGGACACTCTATTCATGCTCAGCGGTGTGGCGCTTATGGTTTTCGGTGCGGGCCTGATCCTCACCAATCCGATCGCGAGACGTTATATGGGGCAGTTGGGCGTCGGCGATCTGGTTAATCTAGCCTTGCCAGATTTGGATCGGTACTTGAAACTACGAGCCATGTAGCAGTTGCGAAACAGGTCCGCAACCCAAATCAAGGGGGAATATCGGTTTGTCTACAGCGGGAACGCCGCAGGCTACAAGGGTTCGTTACTTAATTGACGCCAAGAGGAGTACATTCATTGTCCGGGGGTTTGCTACCGGGATGCTTTCAGCGTTTGCCCATAGCCCAACCATTGCAATTGCGGACTTCCAGGGTGAGGTCGAGTGGAGTTCGAGCGCCCTGGAGGATGCGTCCTTACGGCTCGTAATCCAGGCAGCTTCGCTGAGTGTGACCGACGACATCAGCGATAAGGATCGCCGGGAGATCGAGCGTAAAATGCATCACGAAGTCCTGGAGGCGGACGGATTTCCCGAGATCATTTATGAATGCCCCCGAGTTTCGTCAATCCAGACGATGGGTGAGGGTCGGTTTACAGTTGTTCTGAACGGAGAACTGTTGCTGCACGGCGTTACTTGCGCTCAGCCGGTTTCGGCGCGAGTGACGTTGAACGGCGATAGCCTTCGGGCCGTGGGGGATTTTTCTGTGCGGCAGAGCGACTATGAAATCACGCCGGTATCGGCGGCCGGGGGCACGATCAAGCTGAAGGACGAACTCAAGCTCACCTTCGACATCACTGCGCGAAAGGCTTGAAAGCCGTCGTTGGTCGTTGGCCAAAGTCAAAGGCCGTTCGGCGGCTGCTAAGCAGCGAAAAGAAAAGTCGGGGGTTACAAGTTTTGGCAATAATTGACTTGACTCCACCATTGTAGTACGGTGAGTCAAATTGCCAAAGCAAGTCAATTGATTGCCGGGAAAGAACAGGTAATTCCCGGTGGTTTTGCACTATCCAGAAATAGAGTACGGGTTACCCCTGCCCGTGGAACCAGAGGCGTGGATGGCCACATTTCACATCTATGGAGATGAGAGCGGAAAGCTAAGCGGCAATGCTGAGCGGACCTCTTTCTGCGGTTACGTCGGCCACGTCAACCATTGGCAGGCCTTTGCGGCTGTTTGGAACGACTGCCGCTTCAAATGGCAAGTTCCGCCGATCCATATGTCTCGCATCATGTTTCCTGATCGAAAAGATGACGAGTGGAAGCAAGTAAAACAGCAGTGGGGGAACGCATGGAAGAAGAAGCGCAACATCATGCTGCGCGACCTCTCTGACATTGTGCTGGGATCGGCAATTAAATGCGTCGGAGCAGTTGTAGACTCCAAATATTTTCAGGCTTTGTGTGACAGCGATCCGCTATTTAAGAAAGCACATCGAGACCCTGTACATTTGGCATTTCACACGTTCGTTATGCGCGGCATTGACCGGATTGAAGTTATCGACAAACATTCACCCATCTCAATCGTTGTTGATAATGACAAAGAGTTCGCCATGAAGTGTTACGAGCAACTGGAAGTATTAAAAGAACTAGCTTCCCATGACCAGAAATTCGCTCGGGTCAAAGATAGAGTCAGCGCTATCTCATTTGTCAACGACAACTCCTATCCTGGTGTGCAAGCTGCGGATATGATCGCGTATGAGGCCCGCCGCGTCATGGTGAAGAGGATTAAGAATCCTGCCTATACATCAAAGCTCTATGACAACCTTACCTTTATGCGTGAGGGCCAACCACATTACTACACGCCTAAAGCCTTAGATTCGCTGCACGCCGAATTGAAGAAAGGAATAGCCGATGGCAGCATCACGTTCTGAGGGCGAAAAATTCGATGCCGTAGTCAGGACGCTTCTCTCGGTCTCCCATGAGGAGATTCAGAAGCGCGATAAGGAGTGGAGACGCAAACGAGCGCAGAAAAAGCGGGCTAAGACTTCGCCCGCCTCCCGCGCTTCTTCGACCAAGGCTTAGTGAACCGTACCGGCCCCCACCTTGCCAGTTAGCTCGGCAAAGGTGAGACGCTTTCCGACAAGTTGCGATACGACCATTTCAAAGCGGCCAGCATCGTCAACGTCTTTGCGATTGTTGAAACGAAACATCTGCTCATCGAGGTAACGAAACAAGTGAAATGGTTCCACGGCCACATAGGTTCCATGCAACCCGCGCTTGAGAAGCGACCAAAAGTTCTCAAGCCCGTTTGTGTGTACGCGACCATCCACGTATTTCTCCGCGTGGTCGATGATCTGGTGCGCGTACTCCTGATTCAAGCCCCAGTAGCCGTGCAATTCGTCGGTGTAGAGCGCAGACCCGGTCTTGACGTTAGTCTTGACGAAGCCATGCAGCGTTTCTCTATTGCGATCCCTTACGACCTTCGTGCGAATCTTGCCACCACGCTCAAGGACTCCCACGACTGCGGTTTTGTCATGGATGCTGCTACCACGGCCAGTGATGCGCCGTGCGCGAACGCCCTTGTGCATGTTCCGCGACTTCCCGCCAATGAAAGTTTCATCGACTTCGACCTCCCCGCCCATCTTGGAACCAAAGAAATCATCCTGCATCGCAAGACGAATCCGATGCAGCATGAACCATGCCGACTTCTGGGTAACCTTAACGTCGCGGGCGATCTCGTAGCTACTGATACCGTTCTTGCAATTGGTGACCAGCCAAGTTGCAGTCATCCACTTGTCGAGTGGGATTGGCGAATCTTCCATGACGGTGCCGACCTTGATAGAGAATTCGCGCTTTGCATGGTGGGTGGAGCAAGTCCAAGTGCGGCGATTGGCGCGGTATTTCACTTTCGCCGAGCCACAGGTCGGACAAGTCACCATGCCGTTAGGCCAGCGGCGAATCGCCAGATAGTCGATGCAGTTGTCGGGATTCGAGAAGTAGACGATTGCTTCTTGCAGGCTCTTTGGCTCTTTCATGTCAATCCCCCACCACTTCAATCTAGCAAATTGGCGTGGTGGAGTCAACTATATTATTGCCAAAGCTTTTAACCGCAGAGGACGCAAAGGCAGACGCAAAGCACGCAGAGAAACCGTTCCCCAAGCCCGCTCGCCCGTGCCTCTGATGGTTCATCAAGTTTTTCACAGGCTCCTGGCAGCTCATTCTGCCCTACAGTCGATTCAGGATGTTGGATCGCACAGAAACGCTCACGGTCGGCTCGCGAGCGCCGGAGTTTTTACTATCGGCCGCAAACCGGGATGGGCTCCTGTCATTGTCCGGGTTTCTGTCTCGCGGAGCCTTGATTGTGGAGTTTTTGCGCGGCACCTGGTGACCGAACTGCGTGCAACGCATGGCTCAGTTAGAGCTCATGAAACAGGAAGTCCAACAGGCGGGAGTGGAATTGGTTTATATCGCGGCGGAGAGGGCCACGGGGGTATGGAAGCCGGCGAAGTTCTTGCAGTCGCACCCGGTGTCGTTTCCGTTTCTGCTGGATGAAGACCGGTCAGTGACCAAAGCATATGGACTCTATCACCGGATCGGAATGGACGCGCTCAACATCGCACACCCGGCGACGTTAGTGATCAATCGTGACCGAACGGTCAGCTCCATCTATCGCGGAGACAACCAGACGGATCGGGCGCCGTTTAATCAGGTGATGGAGGCGGTCAACAAGTTATCGGTTTCGAGATAGTGAAAATCGCATCGACCGGGCGGGTACGTGAAAATTAAGGAGGCGGAATGAAAAAAGTATCAGTACTGTTTTGCTCGATACTGCTGGCCGCTGCGGCTGTGGCCCAGACCAATATATCTTTACCCACAGGCACGGCGTTCAAAGTCAAACTGGAAAACACCCTGGCCACGTTCTCGAGCAAGGAAGGCGATCCTTTCTCCGGACGGGTTACCGAGGCCGTGATGCTCGACGGCAAAACCGTGATTCCCGTCGGGGCCACGGTGCAGGGACGGGTCACCAAGGTCAACGAACCGCGCCGTGTCGCGGGCAAGCCGACCATCGGCATTTTTCCCGAGGCTGTCATCCTGCCCAATGGCGAACGCTACACGCTCAACGCGGTCATGGTAGACACCAGTCTGCACAACAACGGAACCGACGTGAACACCGAAGGTCAGTTCAAGGGTGACGGTATCGACGGAAAAAACCTGACTGAAATCGGCATGGGCACCGGCGGAGGCATGCTGGTGGGCGGACTTGCCGGAGGAGGCAAGGGTCTTCTCATCGGCGGAGGGGTTGGCGCCACGCTCACGGTCGCGCACTGGCTGGGAAAGAGACGCTCTGCCGTACTACCGTCAGGCACGGAGTTGATGATGGAGCTGAGCCGTCCGCTGGAGATGACGGCACAGACGGGCGGACAGTAAGAACGGGCGTCGGACCCCGGGCGTCAGGCGTCAGACCTTGGACCCCTAAATTCGGACGGCGCTCGCGAGATGTGGGACTTGAAGCCGAAGCTGTTC
>Ga0209068_10000168_pt1 | contig 40167 bp, 33 predicted proteins | sample ColStrG_CSR_2012_FD_187200 | JGI IMG/M metagenome (GOLD analysis project Ga0209068, IMG submission 187200) | Freshwater sediment microbial communities in response to fracking from Pennsylvania, USA - Cold Stream Run_MetaG_CSR_2012 (SPAdes)... | ecosystem: Environmental > Aquatic > Freshwater >...
GCTCAGACCGCGCAAATGACTGCACGCGCTGGCTGACGAAAAAAACGCGGTCCCGAGCGGGACCGCGTTTTGCGTATTGGCGGCGCCTGATCGCGGCGTCGTATCAATCCAGCGGCTCGACCTTCACGATCGAAGCCCCGTGATTGTTGCCGACCCAGAGCGTGCCCGGGCTCTTGGAGTCGTCGACGTAGACGCGCCGGATATTGGTCGAGTGCGGCAGCGGATATTCCGTGTACTGGCCGCTCTTGATGTCGAGGCGCGAGACGCGATCGGTCAGCATGGAACCGGTCCAGGCCTCGCCGTTGCGGCCGGCCTCGGCGTCATAGGGCGCGCTCCACGCCGTCGGTACCTTCCATTCCGATATCTTCTCGGTCTTGGGATCGAACATGCCGATGGCGTTGCCGTTATATTCGGCGAACCACAGCCGGCCCTCGGCATCCACGCGCCCGCGCCGCGGACGCGAGTTCGGGGTCGGCGTCAGGTACACGGTCGGCAGCTTCGACTTGGCGTCGATCTTGACGATGTTGCCGGCCGCGAAGTCGAGCAGATAGATATTGTTCGCCTGGTCGGAGTGGAGCCCATAGGTGCCGATGCGCTTGCCGGTACGCGGATCCTTGAAGGCGCCGAGGTTCTCGAACTTGTTGTCGGTCAGATCGAGCCGGTAGATGTTGCCGCCGTCGGAATTCTTGATCCAGACCTTGTTGTCGACCGGGGTGCCGGTGAGCGCGAGATGGCCGAGCTGATCGGCATTGGTGTCCCACTCCTTCGGTGTCGACCAAGTCTGGAAAGTCTCGGTCTTCTTGTCGAACTTGGCGATGGCACCCTGGTACATCACGCCGACCCAGGGATTGTCGTCTTTGTCGAACTCGAGATTGAGCGTGCCGACCGGGGAGCCCTTCTTGGTCTCGGGGATCGGATACTGCGTGACCTTTCCGGTCTTGGCATCCATCTTGCCGAGGAACATCTGGCCGAAATCGGAGTACCAGACGGTGCCGGTTCGATCGAGCGCCACGTCATGCGGCTCGATCAGCGGGTTCGGCAGGTCGTATTCGGTGATGATGACATGGGTGGACTTGCCGCTCAGCCGCGGCAGGGTCTTGAGCGGATAGCTCCATGTGTCCTGCTGGCTCAGGTTGATGCTGGCGAGCCATTCGGCGGTCTTCTGCGTGTTGGCGTCGCCGCGACCGACGTCGCGGAGAATGTCGCCGACCAACCGCTGCGGCTTGCGCGGCGTGCTGCCCGGATAGTAGCCGGCCATCCGCTTGAAGATCTGCTGGAACTCCTCGGCGTCGTGGGTCGACCGCACGATGCGCTCGATGGTGTGGCAGCTGTTGCAGTTGAGCAGGAACGCCTTCTGCTCGTCCGAGCCCGGCATGCTCATCATCCATTCCGCATTGGTGAGCTGGCTGGACAGGTTACGGGTGGGCTTGAGCTTGATGTCGGCGGTGGCCGCCTGCCCGGCCGTCACATCGGCTGCTTTGGGGCCATCGAGATCGTAGCCGACCGCGCGGGCGCTGAGCGTGTAATGCCCGGGCTCGAGCCGGGCCGCCGGGAAACTGAATTGACCCTTGTCATCCGTGACGACCGAGACCGTGATGGTCGAGCCGTCCTTCTTGGCGCTGACCACCACGCCTTCCATGACCGGCTCGGCGGCCGAGCTGACCTTGCCTGCGAGCACGGCGGCGGATTGGGCGAGCGCCGGCGCCGCGAGGCCGAACTGGAACAAAATCGCGGCGGTCGCCGCCGTCGAAGCAAGCAATGCGTTTCGTATTCGCATGGCGTTTTCCTTTGGATTGGAGCTTGTTGAATTCGCGTCGACGGCTGAGCCGACAAAACCGCTACCTTCCTACGCCAGACTAGACCCGCAGGCCCCCTGCTTCAAGGCGGGTGGGGAAGCGCTCAGGGCGCGTATCGCAGGCGCGGCATTTTGTACTTTTCCCGGACGCAGTGCAGCGCGAAGCTTTTGCGGAGCGGTGCACTGCAGATCCGGGATCGTTCCAAGCTCCGAGTCTGGAACGGTCCCGGCTCAAGGCCGGGACAAGGGCGCGACGCCTCAATCCAGCGGCTCGACCTTGACGATCGCGGCCGAGTGATTGCCGCCGGCCCAGAAGGTCACCGGCGTGGTCGAGTTGTCGACGAAGACGCGCCGCACATTGGTGTTGCGCGGCAGCTGGTATTCGGTCGTCTGGCCGGTCTTTGGATCGAGCCGCACCACGCGATCGGTGGACATGCCGGCTGTCCACAACTCGCCGTTCCGGTCCGGGATCACGTCGTACGGATAGGTGAATGGGGTGGGCAGTGCCCACTCGGTGAATTTCTCGGTCTTGGTGTCGAGCATCGCGAGCTTGTTGGCGCGATATTCGGTGAACCACAGCCGGTCCTCTCGGTCCATGTAGCCGCGCCGCGGGTTGGAGTTCGGCGTCGGCGTCTTGTACAGGCTGATCTGGCCGCTCTTGGCGTCGATCTTGCCGACCAGATCGGCGCTGAAATCGAAGAAGAACAGGTTGTTCTGCGAGTCGGCCTTGATGCCGTAGACGCTGTGCTCCTGCCCTCTCGCCAAATCCCGGTAGGGCGCGAAGGTCTCGAACTTCATTGACGCGAGATCGAGCCGGTGGACGCCGGGAATCTCGACCGAATTCATCCAGACCTTGCCGTCCACGTCGGCCGACGATGGCATCACCATGGCCTGCTGCGCAGCCTTGTTGTTGATGTCCTTGGGCAGCGGGATCATGGTGAACTGCTCGGTCTCGGGATCGAATTTCGCGATGCCGGCCTGCAGCATCAGGCCGATCCAGAGGTTTCCGGCCTTGTCGAACTCGATGTCGAGATTTCCGGGCGGCTCTTCGGCTTTGAGGGTGGGCACCGGATATTCGGTCGCCTTGCCGGTCTTGGGATCGAGCTTGCCGATGAACTGATGGCCGAAATCCGAGTACCAGGCGTTGCCGCTCTGATCGAGGATCACGTCATGGGGCATCGCGGTCGGGCGCGGCAGGTCGTATTCGGTGATGATCACATGGGTGGAGCGGCCGGTGAGCCGCGGCAGCGTCTTGAGCGGGTAGGCCCACGTTTCCTGCTGGCTCAGATTGATGCCGGCGATGAATTCGGCGCGCGGCCGCAGCCGGTCGGTGGGAACATCCATGCTGCGCCCGTCGAGCCGCTTGTGCGGCTCGAGCGGCGTGGTGCCGGGCGCATAGCTCGCCATGCGCTGGAGCACGCCGGTCAGCGTGTCGGCGTCATAGGTCGACTTGATCGGCCGCTCCAGGGTGTGGCAGCTGGTGCAGCGGTCGAGCATGTTCTTCTGCTCCAGCGTGCCCGGAATGCTCATCAGCCACTCGCCGCTGGTGAGTTGCGCCGCCAGGTTCTTGGCCTTGCGCAGCTTGATCGTGATCGGCACGCCTTGCGGGCCGACATCGACCGTCTTGGGCCCGTCGAGCTCGTAGCCGGCGGCGCGGATGCGCAGCGTGTAGGAGCCGGGCTCGAGCCTGCCGACAGGGAAATTGAAATTGCCTTGCGCGTCGCTGATCACCGAAACCGTGATGGTGGAGCCGGCCTTCTTTGCGCTCACCACGACGCCTTCCATGGCGCTCTCCTCGACCGAGCCGACCTGCCCGGACAGCACCGCAGCGGATTGCGCGAAGGCGCTGGACCAGCCGGTGGCCGTCAGTGTCAGCGTCACGGCGGCCGTGGTCGCGAGCAACAAGCGGCGAATGTTCATGGCATCCTCCCGTGTCGAGTGAATGTGAAGTTGCGAACTTCCAACACGACTTGTTGGCGGGAAGCGTAGACCTCGACCCGAATTCGCGCAAGGCAACGGAAACGCCAAACGGTCTAGACTCGGCAAGGCAGCCCAGGCTCCTTCTCCCCGCGTGCGGGGAGAAGGTCGGGATGAGGGGGCGTTTCCGCGAGTCTGAGCCTGTGGAAGCGCCCCCTCACCGGGCCGAGTTTTGGTTTTCCTCCGTGCCGTGCGGCCCTCTCCCCGCAAGCGGGGCGAGGAAAGCTGTGTGCACGGTCCGTCGTTTCCAAGCAGAGCGTGCCGTGGCACAATTGCAGTCGATCCCGCCGCCGGAGCGTCGCCGATGATTTACGTGAAGACCCTGATTCGATCGCTGCGCCGCGTTGCCCTGACGCTGGCGACCGTCCTACTCGCATTCGCGCCGGCGCGCGCCGAGGAACCGTTCTACAAGGGCAAATCGATCTCGCTCATTATCGCCTCGAACACTTCGGGCGGTTACGACACCTACGGACGGCTGCTGGCGCGTCATCTGCCGCGGCACCTTGCCGGCAATCCGAATGTCGTGCCGCAGAACATGCCGGGGGCCGGCGGCATTCGTGCCGCCAACTATCTCTATTCGGTCGCCGCCAAGGACGGGACCGTGTTCGGCATCTTCGACCAGGCGATGTTTCTCGATCAGCTCCTGGGCATTCCCGGCCTGCGCGGCGACGTGCGACAATTCAACTGGATCGGCCGTCTGGTGAGCAACAGTTCGGTGCTGTTCGCGTGGCACACGGCGGCGGTGCAGAAAATCCAGGATGCCTTCACGCACGAATTGATCGTGGCCGCGCCCGGCTCCAACTCGCGTCTCAACTGGACCGCGCTCAATGCGCTCGTCGGCACCAAGCTCAAGCTCTTGACCGGCTACGAAGGGCCCGCCACCGCCAAGATCGCCATGGAGCGCGGCGAGGTGGAGGCCCTGAGCCTGCCCTGGGGCGTGCTACGCGAGGAAAATCCCGAATGGCTGAGCCAGAAGAAGATCAATTTGCTGCTGCAGACCGGGATCGAGAAGAACGCCGACCTGCCCGACCTGCCGCGCATGATCGATCTCGCCAAGAACGACGAGGCCCGTCAGCTGCTCGAGATCTTCGCCTCCCCGTCCCTGGTCGGACGTTCCTTCGCGGCACCCCCTGGGGTGCCGAAGGAGCGTATCGAGGAATTGCGGACGGCCTTCATGGCGATGACGAAGGACCCGGAATTCCTGGCCGAGGTCGCCAAGCTGAATTTCGATCTCGATCCGCTCTCCGGCGCCGACCTGCAGGCGTTCTTCGTCAAAGCCGACTATCCGTCCGTACTGATCGACAAGGCCAAAGCGGTCGCCAAGCTCGCCGAGCATTGAAGAGCGTTGCGCTTGACGAGGCGGTGCAAATCAGTCGATTCAGGAAATTGAAACTCGCGGAATGCGCCCGGTGGATGTTGAGACAGCGGCCAAACGGCATTGTAGATTCATTGTATTTTCAATGAGCAGCGGCGCACCCGCGATGGCAGAGAATGTGCCTAACGGACTGAGAGAGTTATCGTTTCGATGAAAATCGGCGAAAAGTCCATCACTTCGCCAAATCATCCAAAAACTTCACTTTGCCGGCCCATTTGCGGGCGACCTCGGCCGCGTAGGCGGGGTCGACCGCGTTGACCTTGGGGAACTGATCTCTCCAGGCCCAGGGCCGCACCGCATAGATGATGATGCGGCTGTTGGTGAGATCGCCGCTGGCGCGGCGTTCCGGCAGCAGCATGGGATCGATGTAGCCGGTCCAGACCCCGTCGATGATGTCGGTCGCGGTCTTGGGATCCCAGCGCGTCGCCACCGCCCACATGACTTGGGCCGGATTGGTGATGTCGATATCGTCGTCGACGATGATGATGATGCGCCCGAGATAGGTGCTCGAGCCGCAGCCGGCCGCCACCAGCCCGGCCATCTTGGCGTGGCCGGCATGCATCTGCTCGATCGCGATGATGTTGATGAAGCGGGCGCCGCCGCCCGGCATCTTCCACACGCCCTTGACGCCCGGCACGCCTGCCGCCTCGAGATCGTCCCAGAGCGATGCGGCGCGCAGCAGCGCCGAGCCGGCGGTGCCGAAATAGGTGCCCGGATAGATCGGCCGCGCCGGCGGCTGCGCCACCTGGATCGGATCGTTGCGATGATAGATCGCCTTGACCTGCAGCACCGGCTCGGGGCCGCAGGCGGCGTAGTAGCCCGGCCATTCGCCGAACGGGCCCTCGATCATCGAGAGTTCCTGAGGTGAGGGCATGAAGCCCTCGTAGGCGATCTCCGCGTCGTCGGGGAACGGCAGCCCGGTGAGGCGGCCCTTGACCACCCGGATGGCCCGCCCGATGCGGCCGCCCGCGGTGTCGAACTCGCAGACATGCTCGGGCTGGGTCGAGGCGGCCGCCGCGCCCAGCGCCGGCGCCTGGCCGACCGTCACCACCATCGGGCAGTGCCGCCCGCGCGCCCACCATTTCTTGCGGATGGTGTCGGCGTGCTTGCCCGGCTCGATGAAGATGCTGAGCGTCTTGCCGTCGCGCACCGAGACCCGATAGGTGCCGGCATTGACCCAATCGCCGTCCGGATCCTTGGCGATCACCATGCATTCGGTGCCGATATAGGAACCGCCGTCATGGGCGTGCCATTTGGGGGCCGGGAACGCGAGAATGTCGACCTGATCGTCCATCAGCACGTTTTCCAGCACCGGCCCCTGCTCCACGACTTCGTGCGGGATCGGCTCGGAGTGCTTGCGGCGATGCTTGCGGTAGGCCTGCACGAGTTCGAGCCCGAACCCTTCGTTGAGCACCTTGGAGGAGCGCACGTTCACCGCCACGCGGTAATCGTCCGGGAAACCCTTGATCTTGCGAAACAGGAGGATCGGCGGGATCGGCTTCTGCAGGCTGAGCTCATAGAGCGCGCCCATCTCGAGATGCGGATCGGCGCCCTCGATCACCTCGATCTCGCCGATCTCGGCGGCGATCTCCAGGCACTTGCGCAGATCGGCCTGCGCCGCGAGGCGGGTCGCCGGGTCGACGGACTTGCTCACCATGGACGATCCAGCTTGTTGATCAAATGCCGGTGCAGGCCAAGTCTTGCACGAAAGCTCTGCGACCGGCAAATTCAAGTGGCCGTTGGTGTAGCATCACGTCAAAGCGATCATCGCGGTGTCATTTGCTGTTGCCGCTGACGAACTTGGCAATCGTATCGACCGCCTGCGACTCGATACCGAAGTAACCGTGCGGTGCCTTGGCCTCGCAGGGTTCAGACTGAGGCGGATCGCCGCCGTCGAGCAACGCGATCTCCACCTTGCTGGCCCTTGTCAACCGCATCCTGAGGTTCGGCGCGTTGGCCGCGGGTGAAACCTTGCAGGCGTCCTTGCGGTGGGACACGATGAGAGTTGGAACCGTGATCGTCAGCAATGCCATGCTGGCAACGCCGTTCGGGTGGCTCTTCGCTATGTCCCACTCGGGCATGGCGCGCGTGATCGTCGAGGTCAGCACCAGACCGTCGATGTTCTTGGCCGCGATGGCGCCGCCCGCGGCCGAGAAGGTGCCCATGCTGGTTCCGATCAGCCAGACCGGCACGCCCGCTTGATTCTTCAGGTAGCTCGCGACCGCTCCGATGTCGCCCGCATGGGCATTGCTCATACGGAATACGGCGTTCATGCCCTGCTGTTGATCCGAAGGAGCATCGAGGACAGCCACCATGAAATTGTGGCCCGCGAATTTGTCACGGGTGCGCACCAGGAAGTTTCCATCCCCCCATTTCATCGACGACGCGCTCTTCAGGCCCAGCGCACCGTGGCCGCCGGCGAACAGGACGACGGATGCAACCGGATGGTCGGGTTTGATGAGAATGAACGCTTGCGTGACGCCTCTCGGTGTCGGAATGGACACCAGCGTGGCGGTGTCGGCCCGCGCGAATCCGGAGACATGCGCCAGCAGCGTTGCAAGCACGAATGCCAGGTGAAATGAGCGAGCCATCCTTTCCTCCCACAAACCGGTTGCCGAGATTTGGCGCCCGCCGACGCTCGGCCACACATACATCCGAGATCGCCATCTTGAAAGGATCGGGTACGCAGCTACTTGGTCGCCGTGGACGATCCGGTTGTTGCGGGCGGCGGGTTTAATTCGATCGCGGTTTCCAATCGCGCGCCAGCTTCTGCGCGTCCGCGATTTGCGCCGGACTCATCCGGCGCGCGACATCATCCAGATCCTGCAACGCGTCCTGATTGCCCGCCGTCGCCGCCAGGGTGAGCCACATGTGCGCCGTCACATAATCCTGCGGCACGCCCTTGCCGCTTCCATACAGGGTCCCGAGATTGTATTGGGCGTCGGCAAAGCCTCTTTCGGCGGCCTGGCGATACCATGTCACCGCTGCCGTAAAGTCCTGCGGCACGCCCTCGCCGTTGGCGTACATGAGCCCGAGCGTGAACGCCGCGGTGCTGTCGCCGTGGTCGGCGGCTTTGCGCAACCAGGTCACCGCCGCCGTGGAGTCCTTCGGCACGCCTTTGCCGTTGGCATACATGAGCCCGAGATTGTACTCGGCGCCGGCGAAGCCCTGAGCGGCGGCCTTGCGATACCAGGTCAGCGCCGCCGCGTAGTCCTGCTTCACCCCGAAGCCTTGATCGTACATGGACGCGAGATCGGACTGGGCGCTGGCGAAGCCCTGATCGGCGGCCTTGCGGTACCAGGTCAGCGCCGCCGCATAGTCCTGCGTCACGCCCCGGCCGAGGACGTACATGAGCCCCAGCAGGGCTTGCGCGGATGGAGTGCCCTGCTCGGCCAGCGGACGAATGAGACGAACCGCAGTCGCGTAGTCGCCGCGCCCGTAAGCCGAAACACTGTCCTCGAGCGGCCCGGCGGCCGCTGGAGCAGCGACGCCCAGGGATAGAACAACGGCGACAAGCCCCGCCGTGACCAGGCTCCCGATGGTTCGCTGCCGCACCCGACCTCTATTCGTTCGGAACATGTGACCTCCCGCCGCCATACTACGCCGTCTCGCCGGCGCGGGCCCGTCTGGATCGGTCGGCCAAAGACTCGAAACGCCGCGTTCCAAGAGTCGATATCGCAATCAGCGGAAGTCGACGAAATGATGGGAACACTGGCGGGAGCGACGGGACTCGAACCCGCGACCTTCGGCGTGACAGGCCGACGCTCTAACCAACTGAGCTACGCCCCCTTTGAAGGGAGTGCAGCGGGCTTAAATGTCGACCCGGTGCAAGTCAAGGTGTGAACCTGCGATCGGACCGCCACACGAGCCGGCCGGCTCGTGCGGCAGCGATCCGGGCCGGCTCGTGTGGCGGCGATCCGGCATCGATCGCGACCCCAGAAACCGGCCTGCAATGGCCGATTCTGCCTCATTTGTCCCGCCCGACCCCTAAAAAACCCGCATATTTCGGTAACAAGTCAGGCACCACCGTGAAAAAACCCGCATTTTCCGCTAGGAAGTCATGGTCAGACCCTATCCGAATCGTCTAATCGGAAGCGGGTGAGAAGTGGTCTTGGGCCACTTGCTGCAACCAGGAGGGCCAGCCATGGCAGCCAAGAAACCGGGCGCTCAGGCGACCGTGACACTGAAGCATCTCGCCGCCGATCTCGCGGAAACCCATGAGATGTCCAAAAAGCAGACCGAGGCGGTGCTCGGCGATCTGGTCGGCTTGGTCTCCAAGCATCTCAAGAAGGGCGATCGTATCCGTATCGGCGGCCTCGGCATCCTCGTGGTGCGCAAGCGTGCCGCCCGCATGGGCCGCAACCCGGCCACCGGCGCGCCGATCGAGATCAAGGCGAGCAAGAAGGTGGCCTTCCGCGCCGCCAAGGAGCTCAAGGAAGCCGTCTGAGAAGCAGCCTGACAGGCAGGCTTCGCCCGCCTTCGCCCACCGGGCATAGGCGGGCGGCCTTCGCGGCCGGGGCTGGCATGCCAGCCGAAGCGCTCTCGGCGCGAAGGCTGGTGGGCAGTGACGGACTCGAACCGCCGACATCCTGCGTGTAAAGCAGGCGCTCTACCAACTGAGCTAACCGCCCTCCTTCGCAATCCTTATCATGAAAACGGCGCCCCTGGGGCGCCGTTTTCGCTTCAGCTTGCTTGAAGCTCGCAGCCTCAATGCGCCGTCAGCGCCGAGGCGTCGTCCTCGACCACGGGCTCCGCCACCGGCGGCTCGCCCGGCTTGGATGTCTCCTCGTCCCAGGTGATGGGATCCGGCTTGCGCACCAGGGCGCGGACCAGCACCTCGTCCATGCGCGAGACCGGAATGATATCGAGGCCCTTCTTGATGCTCTCGTTGATCTCCACGAGGTCCTTGGCGTTCTCCTCGGGGATGATCACCGTCTTCATGCCGCCGCGCGACGCGGCGAGCAGCTTCTCCTTGAGCCCGCCGATCGGCAGCACGCGGCCGCGCAGCGTGATCTCGCCCGTCATGGCGACGTCGCGGCGCACCGCTATGCCGGTCATCACCGATACGATGGCGGTGACCATGGCGACGCCTGCCGACGGCCCATCCTTGGGCGTCGCGCCTTCCGGCACGTGCACGTGGATGTCGCGCTTGTCGAACCGTGGCGGCTCGATGCCGAACGAGATGGCCCGCATCCGCACATAGGAGGCGGCCGCCGAGATCGATTCCTTCATCACGTCGCGCAGGTTGCCGGTGACCGTCATGCGGCCCTTGCCGGGCATCATGGCGGCCTCGATGGTGAGCAGCTCGCCGCCGACGTCGGTCCAGGCCAAGCCGGTGACGACGCCGATCTGGTCCTCGTCCTCGAGCTCGCCATAGCGGTACTTGGGCACGCCCAGGAAGTCGGAGAGATTGCTGACCTCGACCTTGACCGACTTCTTCTTGGTCATGGTGAGCTCCTTGACCGCCTTGCGGATCAAGGTCGAGAGCTCGCGCTCGAGGTTTCGCACGCCGGCTTCGCGGGTGTAGCGACGGATGAGGAGCAACAACGCCCCCTCGTCGATCGACCATTCCTTGGAATCGAGCCCGTGCTTGGAGATCGCGTGCGGGATCAAGTGCCGGCGCGCAATCTCGACTTTCTCGTCCTCGGTGTAGCCGGCGATCCGGATGATCTCCATGCGGTCCATCAAGGGCGGCGGAATGTTGAGCGTATTCGCCGTGGTGATGAACATCACGTTGGAGAGATCGTAGTCGACCTCCAGATAGTGGTCGTTGAAGGTGTGATTCTGCTCGGGATCGAGAACCTCGAGCAGCGCCGACGACGGGTCGCCACGGAAATCGGCGCCCATCTTGTCCACCTCGTCGAGCAGGAACAGCGGGTTCGAGGTCTTGGCCTTGCGCATCGACTGGATGATCTTGCCGGGCATCGAGCCGATATAGGTGCGCCGATGGCCGCGGATCTCGGCCTCGTCGCGCACGCCGCCGAGCGACACCCGCACGAACTCGCGGCCGGTCGTCTTGGCGATCGACTTGCCGAGCGAGGTCTTGCCGACCCCGGGCGGACCGACCAGGCACAGGATCGGACCGGTCAGCTTGTTGGCGCGCTGCTGCACCGCCAGGTACTCGACGATGCGCTCCTTGACCTTCTCCAGGCCGAAGTGATCGGCATCGAGGATTTCCTGGGCCGCCTTGAGGTCCTTCTTGACCTTGGACTTCTTGTTCCACGGGATCGACAAGAGCCAGTCCAGGTAGTTGCGCACGACGGTGGCTTCCGCCGACATCGGCGACATCTGGCGCAGCTTCTTGAGCTCGTGGGTGGCCTTTTCGCGGGCCTCTTTCGAGAGCTTGGTCTTCTTGATCTTGTCCTCGAGCTCGGCGAGCTCGTCCTTGCCCTCTTCGTCGCCCAGCTCCTTCTGGATCGCCTTCATCTGCTCGTTGAGGTAGTACTCGCGCTGGGTCTTCTCCATCTGCCGCTTGACGCGCGTGCGGATGCGCTTCTCGACCTGCAGGACCGAGATTTCGCTCTCCATCAGGGCGAGCACTTTTTCCAGCCGCTCGGTGACGACCGCGGTCTCCAGGATGGTCTGCTTCTCGGGGATCTTGACCGCCAGATGCGAGGCCACCGTGTCGGCGAGCTTGGCATAGTCCTCGATCTGCTGGACCACGCCGACCACCTCGGGCGACACCTTCTTGTTGAGCTTCACGTAGTTCTCGAACTCGTTGATGACCGAACGCGCCAGCGCCTCGGCCTCGACTTGCTCGCCCGCGGTGTCGGTCGCGACGACCGCGTCGGCTTCGTAATACTCGGTGCGCTCGGTGTAGCGCGTGACCTGCGCGCGCGCGGCGCCCTCGACCAGCACCTTGACGGTGCCGTCGGGCAGCTTCAAGAGCTGGAGCACGCTGGCCAGCGTGCCCATCTCGTAGATGGAGGCGGTCGCCGGATCGTCATCGGAGGCGTTCTTCTGCGTTGCCAGCAGGATGAATGTGTCGGAGCGCATCACCTCTTCGAGCGCCTTGATCGACTTCTCCCGCCCCACGAAGAGCGGCACGATCATGTGCGGAAATACGACGATGTCTCGCAACGGCAAAACCGGATAGGACCGGGTTTCGCCGGGGATGAGCGGAGGTCGAGGCTTGGCGCTTGTCATGGCGCGAATTCCTTATTGTTGTGCCCCTCGCCCGCGACCCGCGAATGCAGCGTGGCGGTCGAGTGCCGGGTGGGACCGGGAAGGTAACGCGGTCCGGAGGTCATTCGGAGGTCGGATGTATCGCCCTCCCCGGAAATTTTACGCTGTCCTCCGCGCGCCGCTTGGTACCCATAGTAGGTGGCCACGGGCGGCGGCGGTGTCAAGTAAGCCCGGAAATACACGCAAATGGCGCGGTTATGGGTCCCGGATCGGGGTGAACCTGCCGAATCGGAGGGCGACCGACGAGGCGGCTGCACTTGCCGCCGCTCAGGCGCTGGCCGACGTGTCGTTCGCGCGGTCGGCCCGGTCGGTATATATGTATAGGGGCCGTGCCGTTCCCTCGACCACTTCCTTCGAGATCACGACCTCCTCGACGCCCTCCAGGCTCGGCAGTTCGAACATGGTGTCGAGCAAGATGCTCTCCATGATCGAGCGCAGGCCGCGCGCTCCGGTCTTGCGGTCGATCGCCTTGCGGGCGATGGCGCCGAGCGCCTCCTCGGCGAGCGTCAGATCGATGCTCTCCATCTCGAACAGGCGCTGGTACTGCTTCACCAGCGCGTTTTTGGGCTGGGTGAGGATGAGCTTGAGCGAGGGCTCGTCCAAATCCTCGAGCGTGGCGACCACCGGAAGCCGGCCGACGAATTCCGGGATCAGGCCATACTTCAGAAGATCCTCGGGCTCGACCTCGCGGAAGATTTCGCCGGCCTTGCGATCCTCCGGCGCCAGCACCTTGGCGCTGAAGCCGATCGAGGTGGAGCGTCCGCGCGCGGAGATGATCTTCTCGAGCCCGGCAAAGGCGCCCCCGCACACGAACAGGATATTGGTGGTGTCGACCTGCAGGAACTCCTGTTGCGGATGCTTGCGGCCGCCCTGCGGCGGTACCGACGCGATGGTGCCTTCCATGATCTTGAGCAGCGCCTGCTGCACGCCCTCGCCGGAAACGTCCCGCGTGATCGAGGGGTTGTCGGACTTGCGGCTGATCTTGTCGATCTCGTCGATATAGACGATGCCGCGCTGCGCCCGCTCGACATTGTAGTCGGCCGACTGCAGCAGCTTCAAAATGATGTTCTCGACGTCCTCGCCCACATAGCCGGCTTCCGTCAGCGTGGTGGCGTCCGCCATGGTGAAGGGCACGTCGAGGATGCGGGCCAGCGTCTGCGCCAGCAGCGTCTTGCCCGAGCCGGTCGGCCCGATCAGCAGGATGTTCGATTTCGCCAGCTCGACGTCGTTGTGCTTGGTCTGGTGGTTCAGGCGCTTGTAGTGGTTGTGGACCGCGACCGAGAGGACCTTCTTGGCGTGATCCTGGCCGATCACATAGTCGTCAAGAACTTTGCGTATCTCTTTGGGCGTCGGTATCCCGTCGCGCGACTTCACCAGCGAGGATTTGTTCTCCTCGCGGATAATGTCCATGCACAATTCGACGCATTCATCGCAAATGAATACCGTCGGTCCGGCGATGAGCTTGCGCACCTCGTGCTGGCTCTTGCCGCAGAACGAACAGTACAAGGTGTTCTTGGAATCGCTGCCGCCGACTTTGCTCATTCCTCATTCTCCATCGGCGCGTCGTTGCCACGGCGAACCGGTCATTCGACCCATGAACTTAACCCGGGGACCCCTAAGAGTCCGTAGCACCAAAGCCACACGCATCATTGCTTTTGGCCGTGTCCCATCCAGAAGACCCTAGCGAAGCACGGTAGCGTAGCGATAATCAAGAATTCATTAATAATGAAAATTCAGCGTGATGGCGATATTTTGACCATCCAGGACGGCGCCCTACCCTGCCCACGCGCCCCCAGCGGCACAGAAACCCACGAGCGGGAGCCAGGGGACCGGAACGGCGGTCAGGTCTTGCTTGCGGCTTCCTCCGGCCGCTTTTCGATCACTTTATCGACCACGCCCCATTCCACCGCCATCCCGGCGGTCAGGAAGTAGTCCCGCTCGAGCGCATCCTCGATCTTCTTGAGCGCCTGGCCGGTGTGCTTCACGTAGATCTCGTTGAGGCGCTTCTTGAGGTTGAGGATCTCCTGGGCGTGCAGCATGATGTCGGTCGCTTGGCCCTGAAAGCCGCCCGAAGGCTGGTGCAGCATGATGCGGGCGTTGGGCAGCGCGAAGCGCATGTCCTTGTTGCCGGCGGCGAGCAGCAGCGAGCCCATCGAGGCCGCCTGGCCGATGCACAGGGTCGATACCGCCGGCCGCACGAATTGCATCGTATCGTAGATCGCCAGCCCGGAGGTGACCACCCCGCCGGGCGAGTTGATGTACATCGCGATCTCTTTCTTCGGATTGTCCGCCTCCAGGAACAGAAGCTGGGCAACGATCAGCGACGACATCGTGTCCTCGACCGGACCGGTGATGAAGATGATTCGCTCCTTCAGGAGTCGCGAATAGATGTCATAGGCGCGCTCGCCCCGGTTGGTCTGCTCGACCACCATGGGGACGAGGTTCATGTAGGTCTCGACGGGATCTCGCATGGATTGAGCCTATCTGTGTCGCGCTAGCCGGGTCGCACTAGCTAGGTCGTACTGTATCGGTCGTGTCTGCAGGAACGAAGCCGCCGTGCTGCTCCAGAACCGCGACGCACTTCGTTATGCACGCGTCACAGATATGTGCGGATGCGCCGGCCACAAGACGTCCGACGGCATCGGCCTCGCGGCGGCAGAACGAGCAGCGCAGGCGCTGCGGGCGCCACTGCAGCAAGCCTCCCAGCGTTGCAAGGCGGTTCATATCCTCAACCCACCGGTTCCCGGCAACGATCCAACGGAAAGCGGGATTCGCCCGTTGCCGGCAATGCTCATACGCATGCGCCGATCGATTCTCAACTCACGGGCGGCAGTTCCTCGTCCTCCTGGAAGAGCTCCTCGCGCGAGACCGGTTTTTCGGTCACTTTGGCGAGCTCCAGGATGAAATCGACGACCTTCTCCTCGAACAGCGGCGCCCGCACGCTGGCGAGCGCGGTCGGGTTCTTGCGGTAGTAATCCCAGATTTCCTGCTCGCGGCCGGGGAACTGGCGCGTGCGTTCCACGATGTCGCGGCTGAGCTCGTCGTCGCTCACCTGGATCGAATTCCGTTCGCCGATCTCGGCCAAGACCAGGCCCAGGCGAACCCGCCGCTCGGCGATCGCATGGTATTCCTCCCGCGCCTTCTCTTCGGTCGTACCCTCGTCCGCGAAGGTGCGCCCCTGCGCCTTGAGATCGTTCTCCACCACCGTCCAGACGTTCTTGAACTCCTCTTCGATGAGCGTCGGCGGGCCGGCGAACTTGTGCAATTGGTCGAGCTGGTCGAGCAGCTTGCGCTTGAGTTTCTGCCGGCCCTGGCTGGTATGCTCTTGCTGCAGCCGCCCCTTCATCGTCTCGCGCAATTTGGCGAGCGACTCCAAGCCGAGCGACTTGGCGAATTCCTCGTCGATGGTGACGGTGCCGGGCTGGTCGATCGATTTCACCGTCACGTCGAACTCGGCATCCTTGCCGGCGAGCGCCGCATTGGTGTAGGTGGTCGGAAACGTGACCTTCACCAGCCTGGTCTCGTCCACCGCCATGCCGATGATCTGATCCTCGAAGCCTGGGATGAAGGTCCCGGATCCGACATTCACCCCGACATCCTGGCCGTTGCCGCCCTCGAACGGGACGCCGCCGATCTTGCCGGTGAAATTGATCATGGCGCGATCGCCGCTCTCGACTTTCGCACCCTCGCCTTTCGGGGTGAAGGGCTTGGTCTCCTCGGCGAACTTCGCGACCGCCGCATCGACCTCGGGCTCGGTCACTTCGGCCACCAGCCGCTCGAGCTTGATGGTGCTGAAATCGGCGAGCTCGATCTTGGGCAGCACCTCGAGCGCGAGCCGGTAGGCGAGATCGGACTTGCCCTCGAGCACGCTCTCGACCTCGACCGCCTCTTGCGGCATCGTCACCTTGGGTTCCATGGCGAGCTTGAGGCCGCGCTCGCCGACGATCTTGGCGTTCATCTCGCGCACGACCGTCTCGATCGTCTCGACCATCACCGAGCGGCCATACAGCTTCTTGAGATGGGCGAGTGGCACCTTGCCGGGCCGGAACCCGTTGATTCGGACCCGGTCCTTCATCTCGCCGAGCCGCTCCACCACCCTCGCCTCGAGGGCGGCAGCCGGGACCTTGACGTCGAATTCGCGCTTGAGACCGTCGGAAACGTTTTCTGTGACTTGCATGGCGGCAATCTACACGTTCTGGCCAATAGGGCCGACTTGGGTTCAAAGATCGGGCTGCACCCGGCGTGGTGCGGGCGGAGGGGCTCGAACCCCCACGACTTTCGTCACGGGAACCTAAATCCCGCGCGTCTACCAATTCCGCCACGCCCGCGAAGGGCGCCTCGACGCCGAACAAGCAGCCGGGCGGCGCGGCTTATAACAGTACGATACTCTTGGCGCACGCTAAAAAAACTTGGGCCGCGACAAAAATAAGCGCTGACTGCGGACTTCTCAACCGCCCGGCACCCCACTAAGCCTAGCCCGGACTCTCCGGGCGCTCAATCGGATCTGCGATGCTCCAGTCCGCCTCGATCCTCTCGCGCCGCCGTTTCCTCGCCGGCGCCGGCGCCGCCTTTACCTGCCGCAGCCTGCCGTTGGACGCCGAGGAGGCATCGAACCCGACCCCTGACGGCTTCCAGGTCCTGCATGCGCGCGCCGGCAGCGTGCTGCGGGAGCCCGGTGGTGTCGTGTCCCCGATCTGGGGCTACGAGGGTGCCGTGCCCGGCCCGCTCCTGCGGGTCAAGCACGGCGAAGAGGTGCGCCTGCGTCTCATCAACGCGCTACCGGACCCCACCGCGATCCATTGGCACGGGGTCAGGGTGCCGAGCCTCGCTGAGGGGGCGCTCGGAGCGTCCCAGGTCGCACCGGGCGCGCGATTCGACTATCGCTTCCGCCCTCCGGATGCCGGCACCTTTTGGTACCATGCGCCTCGGCTCGACGAGACGCCCGAACAAGCCGCGCGCCAACGCCTTTACGGGGCCCTCATCGTCGAGGAGGCGGCGCCGGTCGAGGTCGATCGCGAGCATGTGCTGGTCTTCGACGACTGGCCCATTGAGCCTGTGGACAAGCCGGAGCGGACCGCGGCCGCCGCGTCCTCCATCGAATCCTTCCAGGTCCTGGCGAATGGCGCGCTTGTGCCCGACTTGGCGGTGCGAGCCAACGAACGGCTGCGGCTGCGGCTGGTCAATGCCGCCAAGGCGCGCACGGTCGCCTTGCGGCTCGACCGCCATATCGCAAACGTCATGGCGATCGACGGCCAGCCGTCGGAGCCGTTCCAGGCGCGCGACAATCGCGTCACCCTGGGGCCCGGCAACACCGCCGACCTGTTCGTCGACGCCACGCTCGAGCCGGGCGCCGCCGCACCGATCCTGTTGGCGGACGCGCGCGGAGAGACTCCCCTCGCCCGCCTCGTCTATGAGGGCGCGCCACCGTCGAGGCCCGCCCCGCTCGCGCCGCCGCCGCCATTACCGGCGAACCCGCTGCCGGCGCGGCTCGATCTCACCCACGCGGTCAGGTTCGACCTGCCGATCGACGAGCTCGCGCACGGCACGCCCGCCGCACGTCGGCAGCCGGCGCGTTTCAAGGTGAAGCGGGGCCGCACCGTGATGCTGGCGCTCGTCAATCGCGGCGAATTTGCCTGCGCGGCCCATGTGCATGGCCACGCCTTCCGCCTGCTCGACCGGCTCGATGACGGCTGGAAGCCGTTTTGGCTGGCCACAGTGCTGGTGGACGCCAGGCAAATCGGCAGAATTGCGTTTCTGGCCGATAACCCCGGCAAGTGGCTGATCGAATGCGTCGGGATCGACCATCCTCGATCGATTACGGCCGCCTGGTTTGAGGTGACTTGAGCCGGGCCGAATTTTTCAGAACCGGAATTGCAATAGAGATCAGTGGGCATGCTCGGCGAACAGGCGCCGGTAGAGTTTCGGCAGCATTTCGGGCAAGTCCTCGGCGATGAGGCCGGGACCGGCTTCGCCGCCGGCTTCGCCATGGAGCCAGACCGCCGCCGCTGTCGCCTCGAAGCCCGGCATGCCCTGTGCAAGCAGCCCCGCCACCAGACCGGCAAGGACGTCGCCCGAGCCCGCGCTCGCGAGCCAGGGCGGGCCATTGTCGGCAATGGCGGCGCGACCGTCGGGTGCGGCGACCACCGTGTCGGGGCCTTTGAGGAGCACGATGGCACCCGCCTCGGCGGCCGCCTGGCGCGCTTGCGCAAGCTTCGATCCGGCTTGAGAAATGCCGGGTAAGGATTGGAAAAGCCGGTTGAATTCGCCGGCGTGGGGGGTCAGCACGGTGGCCCCTTCGGGGTGTGTCAGGATGGCCGCCAGCAGCCCCTGAGGTTGTTCGCAAAAGCTGGTCAATGCGTCCGCGTCCAGCACGACCGCGCAGTCGACTTCCAAAGCGGCGAGAACCAATTCCTGCATCTCGGGCCCGACCCCACCGCCTGGTCCGAGCACCACCACGTTCCGCCGGGGATCGGACATGAAGTCGGTCAGTTCGGCGGCTCCGTCGACGGGGCGGACCATGACGGCAAGGCTCGCGGCCGCGTTGACGGCGAGCGCCGCCTGCGGCGACGCAATGGTGACGAGACCGGCGCCGGCGCGCAACGCGCCGCGGGCCGCCAGACGCGCCGCTCCGGTCGACGAAATTCCGCCGGACACGACCACCGCATGACCGCGACCATATTTGTGCCCATCGATGCGGGGCATTGGGAAGCTTTTCGCCCACAGTTCGGGAGCGTTGTGGAAGGTCTGCGGCTTTACCTGGCTGAGCACATCCTCGCCGATTCCGATATCGACGACGTGAACCTTGCCGCAGTGGAGACGGCCCGGCAGCAGGAGATGGCCGACCTTGCGGCGAAAAAAGGTTATCGTTTCGGTGGCCTTGACCGCGGCCCCTTGAACGGCCCCGCTCGCTCCATTGATGCCGCTGGGCAAGTCCACAGCATAAATTTTCGCCGGTGCCGCATTGATCGCCTCGATCATCGCGCGTGTGGCGCCCTCGACCGGCCGGTCGAGGCCGGCGCCAAACAGCGCGTCGATGACGACGCCGGCACCCGCCACGCCGGCCGGGCTCGCAGCTTCGACCGGACCGTTCCAGCGGCCTGCGGCCAGCGCGGCGTCACCCTTGAGCCTGCCCGCGTCACCGGCCAGGAGCAGGCGCACCGAATGACCGCGTTCCCTGAGGACACGGGCCGCCACCAGGCCGTCGCCGCCGTTGTTGCCCGGACCCGCCACCACAACTACCGGGACCGCGGCTGCGTGCCGGGCCGCAACCGCATCGGCGACCGCACGCCCGGCATTTTCCATAAGGTCGATGCCGGCGGTACCAGCCGCGATGGTCAACCGATCGGCTTGTGCCATCTCGGCGGTGGTGAGCAGCTCGATCATCGTGCCGGGACAGTATCGGCACCGGCGCGCGGCCACAATTGCCAACTGGTTTCGCGATCCCGAACCGGCCACCAAGGCGGTAAAGAGGCATGTGCACACAAAATAATCTATGTGATCAATATTTAATCAAGAACTTTCGAGGGGTCTTCATGCCCCGACCACAACTTTGCTTTAGTGTTTGAAAATGCTGGTGTTTCTCAAGTCTTCGGGCTTGGCACGGAGCCTGCTAACCGCTAGCGCGGTTCAGCCGGAAACTGCTGGCCGGCGGGGCCGGGGAGACGTCCAAAGATGAAAAAGATCGAGGCGATCATTAAGCCCTTCAAACTCGACGAGGTGAAGGAGGCGCTGCAAGAGGTCGGGCTTCAAGGCATCACCGTAACCGAAGCCAAGGGCTTCGGCCGGCAGAAGGGACATACCGAGCTTTATCGTGGCGCAGAATACGTCGTGGACTTTCTGCCCAAGGTGAAGATCGAGATTGTCCTGGCCGACGACATGGCCGACAAAGCCATCGAGGCGATCCGGCGTTCCGCCCAGACGGGACGGATCGGCGACGGAAAGATCTTCGTCTCCAATATCGAGGAAGCCATCCGGATTAGAACGGGGGAATCCGGCTTGGACGCCATCTGAAACGCTGTCCCGTGGGATCTCCGAAGCGAGCCATCCTGTTGCGAGAAAGGGAATAAATTCCATGATTACGGCCAAAGACGCCTTGAAGATGATCAAGGACAACGATGTCAAATATGTCGATTTTCGGTTCACGGATCCGCGCGGCAAGTGGCAGCACGTCACTTTCGACGTCACCATGATCGAAGAGGAAACTTTCTCCGAAGGACAAATGTTCGACGGATCCTCGATCGCCGGCTGGAAGGCCATCAACGAATCCGACATGTGCCTGATGCCTGATCCGGCAACCGCCACCATCGATCCATTCTTCGCCGAGACCACCATGGTGTTGGTCTGCGACGTGCTCGAGCCGACCACCGGTGAGCCCTACAACCGCGACCCGCGCGGCATCGCCAAGAAGGCCGAGGCGATGGTCAAGTCGCTGGGCATCGGCGACACGATCTTTTTCGGCCCCGAGGCCGAATTCTTCGTGTTCGACGACGTCAAGTACAAGGCCGATCCCTACAACACCGGCTTCAAGCTCGACTCGACCGAATTCCCCTCCAACTCCGACACCGACTACGAAGGCGGCAATCTCGGCCACCACGTCGGCACCAAGAAGGGCTATTTCCCGGTGCCGCCGCAGGATTCGGTGCAGGACATGCGCTCGGAAATGCTCGGCGCCATGGCCAAGATGGGCTGCGTGGTGGAGAAGCATCATCACGAGGTGGCCTCCGCCCAGCACGAGCTCGGGCTGAAGTTCTCGCCATTGGTGGTGATGGGGGACCGGATGCAGATCTACAAATATTGCATCCAGATGGTCGCCAACATCTACGGCAAGACCGCGACCTTCATGCCCAAGCCGATCTATGGCGACAACGGCTCCGGCATGCATTGCCACCAGTCGATCTGGAAGGACGGCAAGCCGGTATTTGCCGGCAACAAATACGCCGATCTGTCGGAGACCTGCCTGAGCTACATCGCCGGCATCATCAAGCATGCCAAGGCGATCAACGCCTTCACCAACCCGACCACCAATTCCTACAAGCGGTTGGTGCCGGGCTTCGAGGCGCCGGTGTTGCTGGCCTATTCGGCACGCAACCGCTCGGCTTCGTGCCGCATTCCTTACACCACGAATCCGAAGGCCAAGCGCGTCGAGGTGCGCTTCCCTGATCCGCTCGCCAATCCCTATCTCGCGTTCGCCGCCATGTTGATGGCGGGTATCGACGGCATCAAGAACAAGCTCGACCCCGGTCCGGCGATCGACAAGGATCTCTACGACCTGCCGCCGGCCGAGCTCAAGCAAATCCCGACGGTGTGCGGCTCCTTGCGGCAGGCGCTGGAGGAGCTCGACAAGGATCGCGCCTTCCTCAAGGCGGGCGGGGTGTTCGACGACGACTTCATCGACGCCTATATCGAGTTGAAGATGGGTGAGATCATTCGCTTCGAGCACACCCCGCATCCGGTCGAATTCGAGATGTACTATTCGGCGTGAGTCTCCTCCCACATCGCGGTCGCGATGGACCTTCAAGGGGCGCATGAGAGCGCCCCTTTTTTTTCTCGATGTAGACCGCTCCGGCGGGACGCCTACTTCTTCATGGTGTCGCGAAACTTGGTCCAGGCCGCGATCCCGGCGAGGCCGGCCTTCTCGTCCACGCCCTCGGGCAATCCGGCGACGCCGACCGCTCCGAAGAACTGGCCGTCGAGCCCCAGCGGAACTCCGCCGCCGACCAGATAGACCTTGCCCGGGTACATGTTCATGATGCCGAAATAACGGTCGGGACGGGTCTTGGCGATGTCCGCGAGGGCTTGCGTGGTCTGCCGGAAGATCGCCGATGCATAGGCCTTGCCCTCGGCAAAGTGGATGTTTTGAACGCCGGCGCCGTCCATGCGGGCCGACGACACCATGTTGGCGGCTTGGTCGAGGACGACCACGGACATGCGCAGGTTGGCGTCACGCGCGAAGGCGATCGCGCCGTCAATGATGGCGCGCGCCTCCGGCAGGGAAATCTGCGACGGCGTCAATGGCGGCGGCGGGCTCGGCGCCTGCGCGCAGACCGTGGTTGCGATCGTCAGCGGCAGCAACAGGCTCGCCACGAGCGCTTGCCATGATGAAAGCGAGGATCTCATCCCACCCTCCCGCATGTTTTTTGCTGTCGCCGCGACACTAACAAATGCGTCGGCGCGCAACAAGCGCGGGCGCAACGCGAACCGATCGCGGGATCAAATCAAAAAATCAGGGCCAGGGCGATCAGCGCGCCGATCGCGACGCCCGCACAGGCGATGGAGCGGCGGTGCCGCTTGGGCCCATAGGCGCCGGCGTCGCGCCTGGACCTGATCACTGCGGCTTCGAACTCGGCGGACGAGCCGAAGCTGCAGGCCAGCGCATAGCCGGCACGTTCGGCATTGTTCTGGAGCACAAGCATGTCGGCGCTGAGCCGAGATGGAATCCACGGACGCGACATGCCCTATTCTACCACCGCATCGGTAAACGAGCGGTTGCGTCGCATGCGATTGCCCGACGGTTCCGACCCGGTCGAGCCGGGCGGATCGGCTTGCGGCCGGCTTTTGGGCTTCAATGCAGCGAAGGACCGGCTGCAAGCGGCACGAGCGAGCCCGGTCTGGTGGCGGCTGCGCGATCGGCGCGTGCGATCGGCTCGCGCACGCGCGTCGTTGCGAACACGACCGGCATCTCCCCGTCCTGCGCCGCCTCGACCCGATTGCGGCCGTTCGCCTTGGCGCGATAGAGCGCGGCATCCGCGGCCGCGAGCAGCGCGACGATGTCCGTTCCGGGCTGGCCGCTGGCAATCCCGATGCTGACGGTCGCATTGAGATCACAGTCGGCGACGGTCGCGCCGGCGGCTTCGAAAGCCTTGCGGACGCGCTCGGCCACGACGTTGGCGCTGGCGAGGTTTCCGGGCAGCAGCGCCACGAATTCTTCGCCCCCGAACCGGCCCACGATATCGGTCGTGCGCGTGCTGGCGCTCGCAGTCGCCGCAAAGACATGCAATGCCTTGTCTCCGATCGCATGTCCGTATTTGTCGTTGATCGCCTTGAAATGATCGAGATCGAACATCAGCGCGCTCACCGCCTCGCCCTTGCGCGCCTGTTGCGCGATCAGTGCCTGCGCCGCCTGCAACACCCCGCGCCGGTTGAGCACCCCGGTCAATTCGTCGGTCATGGCCGCATCCTTGTGGAAGCGGAGCGTGCGCTCGGTGGCGAGCACCAGGACGATGAATGCAGTTCCGACCGCGTAGAGCATCGTCTCCAGCACGAACAGCGCAACCCATCCGGTCGAAAGCGTCACGGTGCCGTGGTCGGCCGGAAGCAGGCTCGCCAGCGGGATCGGGAACAGGAATACCGCACCGTGCAGCATCGGCACGAAGATGGCTGGCCAACGGCGGCGCAAGGTCTTGCGGCGCTCGCGCCAGAGCTCGACCGCGGTCATGAATGTGTAGCTCGCGACGATCATCGAACTCAGAACGATGCGGGCCGCGGGCCACTGTGCAAAATCGGGGAACAGGCAAGCGAAGAGCCACGTCGCGGCGCCACCAATGAGCGCGCTCACCAGCACCGGCCGGCCGTGAAACACCCGCGCCGCGTTCCACATCATCCCGCAGGCGATGAACAGCAATGAATTGGCGATCCCGGTCGGAATTGAGGGGGAGACGAGCCCGTCGAGGCTCCATGCCGCGACCGAGAGCCCGCCGATCAGGTAGGCGGCGCCCCACCACGCCAGCGCGGGGATGCGCGTTTTCGCCCAAGCAAACAGCAGCAGCAGCCCGAGCAGCCCTGTAACGCAAGTCGCCACCACGAAGAGCGTGGTCACATCCAAGGCGATCGGTATGTTCGCGGCAGGCACAAGCATGTTTCCGTTGGGGTCCGTCACCTCGTCGATCGGGAAACGGTTCGGGCCGATAGGTAGAAGCTCTCATAGAAAGCTTTGTAGGCCGTAAGGGCGATGGCGCGACTTTTCGGTGAAAAAAGGTAAAATGCAAATGATGCCGCCGCGCGTTCAGGCGAGCCGAATCATGCCAAGGGCTCGCCCGGCAGCGGGACGAACAGATCCGCGATCGGGATCGTCTTCGCGATGAAATGCTGCTCGAACATGTATTGGACAAGTGCCTGCAGAGTCGGGCGATTTGGCTCGATCCCGTAGGGCCAGGCATCGCGGCCGAACACCGCGTCGATCTCCTCGATCTCGGCCATGAGCCACGGCAGCATGTAGGCGAGCGAGCCCGCGTAGCGCATGCGGGCGAGCGCCCGGCGCTTGGATTCGATGAATGCCTTGTAGAAGCTGGTCGCAATCCAGCGGTGACGCTCATAGAGATCGCGACGAAACGCGATGAGATGCATGATCGGAAAAATTTTAGTCGACTCGTACAGTTTTCGTTCCAGCGCCCGGTAATCGGGAAACAGGCGGGCGATGTCGGGGTGGCGTCCGAACGATTCCGGCTTGCGCGATCCGATCAGCGCATCGATCGCGCCGCGCGCCAGCAGGTCGCCCAGCGGCTCGGCGCCGTCGTTCTGCTCGATATGGACCGGCGCCAAGAGCGGCGGTGCGTGCGGTTTGCCGTGGGTGCCGCTCTTCTCGACCGCACCCTGGATCCATCGAATGGCGGAAAGATCGACCCCGAACTGATGGTGCAGGTGCCCACGCGCCCAGATCGCGGCGGTCTGGGTATAGAGCGGGAGCCCGACCCGTCGTCCCTCGAGATCCTTGGGCGTGCGGATGCCGGAGCGCCTATTGATGAAAATGTAGCCGTGCCGGAACACCCGCGAGGGAAAGACCGGAATGGCGACGAATGGACAATCACCGGCACCATGCAGGCTGATATATTCGGAGGCCGAAAGCTCGGCGACATCGAATTCCCCGCCCCCCACCATACGGTCGAAGACATCCCGGCCGGATTTGAGGGTGATGCAGTTGAGGTCGATGCCCTCGACTGCGACATCGCCGTCACGGATGGCCTCCAGCCGGTCGTAACGGCAACTCGCGAAGGTCAAAGGCAGGTGGGACACGGCAGCGGCTCGCTGGTGCGGCGAGACGCAGGCTCGCCCGCAAAAAAGCCATCGCCAAGGCCGCGAGGGCCGAACGGCGATCCGGCGCAGCGCCCCGGCGAGGAAGCGCCGATCAGCGCTTGGAGAACTGGAACGAACGCCGCGCTTTGGCCTTGCCGTATTTCTTGCGTTCGACCACGCGCGAATCGCGCGTCAGGAAGCCGCCGTGCTTGAGAGCGCCGCGCAGGTCGGGCTCGTAGCCCATCAGCGCCTTGGAGAGGCCGTGGCGCACGGCGCCGGCCTGGCCCGACAGGCCGCCGCCCGAAACCGTGCACACGACGTCGAATTGATCCTGCCGATTGCAGGCCACCAGCGGCTGTTGGATCAACATGCGCAATACCGGCCGCGCGAAATAGGTCTCGACCGTTCGCGTATTGATCACGATCTTGCCGGCACCCGGCTTGACCCAGACCCGCGCGACCGCGTTCTTGCGCTTGCCGGTCGCATAGGAGCGGCCTTGCTTGTCGAGCTTCTGGACGTATTTCGGCGTCTCGGTAGCCGCGACGGCGGGCTTGAGGGCGGAAAGCTGATCCAGCGACTGCATGGTTTCGGCCATGGTCACACGCCTCTCATGTTTTTACGGTTCATGGCGCCGATATCGAGCGGTTCGGGGTTTTGCGCCGCGTGGGGATGATCCGGGCCGGCATAGACCCGCAGATTGCCGAGCTGGCGCCGGCCGAGCGGTCCATGCGGCAACATACGCTCGACCGCCTTCTCGACGATGCGCTGGGGAAACTTGCCTTCGAAGATCGACTTCGCGGTGCGTTCCTTGATGCCGCCGATATGGCCGGTGTGGCGATAGTAGATCTTCTTCTCGCGCTTCTTGCCCGTGAAGACGACCTTCTCCGCGTTGATGATGATGACATTGTCACCGCAATCGACGTGGGGCGTGAAGATCGGCAGGTGCTTCCCGCGCAACCGCCGCGCCACGATTGTGGCGAGCCGGCCGACGACCAGTCCGCGGGCGTCGATCATTATCCACTTTTTCTCGATCTCGGCGGGCTTGGCCGAAAAGGTGCTCATGGCAAACGTGTCCTGGCGAATACATCCGGCGAAAACGAACGAGCGCGGTTGCGCCCAGTGCGCGGCTCATACACCAAGCATCCTGGACGGTCAACGATCTCCTGAATTTAAAACCATGGAATTACAATATGTTGCGCTGACGGTATATCACTACCGTATACTTCTGCGGACCTCCGACGGCTGCAGCTGACTTGGCCGGGCACGATTGGTCGGGGCTGCGGAACATGCTCTAACATCAAGTGACCGAAGCGCTTTTCGTATCTGCCCACCCCTTCTGTTTCGGCCCGGGCATTTTACATTCATGGCATCGGCAGCCGGTAAATCCATGGATCACGACAACTATCCCGACAGCTATATCCGCGGCATCCTCAACACCGTGAAGACGATCGCCATGGTCGGCATCTCGCCCAAGGATGTGCGGCCGAGCTATTTCGCTTTCAAATATCTTCTCGAGCGCGGCTATCGGATGATCCCGGTCAATCCGGGGCAAGCCGGCGGGGACATTCTGGGACAGCCGGTCTATGCCAAGCTTGCCGATATTCCCGAACCGATCGACATGGTCGATGTGTTTCGCGCGCCTCAATACGCGCTGGCGATCGTCCAGGAGGCGCTCGCCCTCAAGCCCCGGCCGCAGGTGATCTGGATGCAGCTCGGCGTGCGCAACGACGAGGCCGCGCGCCTGGCCGAGGCCAACGGCCTCAAGGTGGTGATGGACCGCTGCCCCAAGATCGAATACGGCCGGCTGTCTTCGGAAATAGGCTGGATGGGCGTGAATACCCGCATCCTGACCTCAAAGCGGGCCAAGCTCTCCGGCCGCGGCATCCAGCGAATGTCGCTCGACCGCGTCACCATGGCGGGCGGCGCCAACAGCGCCGCGACAAAATCCTCCCACGAGGAGGAGGATGGCGGGCAATAGGCCTGCGCCGGAGATCACGGCCGGAAGTGGATTCCACAATTTCTGAATGTGATGCCGCATAACCTATGCAAGGTTGTGGAGGTGCGTGCCCAGGGGCCGGTAATTTCTGGCAATCCCGCTCCGACTCCGTCATGATGCCCGACCATGGGGGACTGGCCGCCGCAACGCGGCGGCGCAAAGAAAGCGGGGGGCCATGAAAAAGCAAATCGCGCTCGCAATTGTTCTCGCGCTCGGCGCGAGCACCGTTGCGCTTGCAGAGACGGCGGAAGAGCAGCAGGCGTGCACCAACGACGCGTTCCAGTTTTGTCAGAATTTCATTCCTGACCGGAACCGGGTGTTCAGCTGTCTGTTGGAGAACAGGAACCAAATTTCGGTGGCGTGCCACACGGTGATGGCCCCCTATTTCCCGCCGGAGCCGGTGGTGGCGCTGAAGAAGCCGCCCGCGCCGGCGTCCACGCCGCACGACAAGAGCGCAGCCAAAACCAAAGGCCCGCTCAATCTCACGCCCCATTAGGGCGCTCGGCGCACACACCGGCGTCGTCCCGGCCCATAGCGCGTCGAAGACGCGCGTGAACGCGCTTACGGCGCCGGGACCCAGACTCCGCAGCCGCTCGAGAGGGCACGGCTGCATAGCCCGTTGAAGACCGGCGTGATCGCCCTGATGTTGGGTCCCTGCTTTCCGCAGGGACGACATAGCGACAGTCACTAGTCAAAAACCGGCGATCGGCCGCGGTGTATGCTTGCGCCTGAAGTCTTGACGCCCGCAAGGCTTCGATGCACCAACACTGCGATCGGCGAACGAGAGCTGTTTACCCGCCACGAGGACCGGCCATGACCGAGCGCATCCCAGGCTTCTCGACGTTGGCGATACATGCCGGCGCCCAGCCCGATCCCACGACCGGGGCACGCGCGACGCCGATCTATCAGACCACCTCGTTCGTGTTCGAGGACGTCGACCATGCGGCTTCGCTGTTTGGCCTGCAGGCCTTCGGCAACATCTATACGCGCATCGGCAATCCGACGACGGCGGTGCTGGAGGAGCGGGTCGCGGCCCTGGAAGGCGGCACCGCCGGGCTCGCGGTCGCCTCCGGTCACGCCGCGCAGGTCATCGTGATGCACTGCCTGATGCAGCCGGGTGAGGAGTTCGTGGCCTCCAAGAAGCTCTACGGCGGCTCGATCAACCAGTTCAATCACGCCTTCAAGAACTTTGGCTGGAACGTGGTCTGGGCCGAGCCGGACGATATCGGGACATTCGAGCGCGCGATCACGCCCAAGACCAAGGCGATCTTCATCGAGTCGATCGCCAATCCGGGCGGCGTCATCACCGATATCGAGGCGATCGCCGCCGTGGCGCGGCGCGCCGGCGTTCCGCTCATCGTCGACAACACGCTCGCCACGCCCTATCTGTGCAAGCCGATCGACCACGGCGCCGACATCGTGGTGCATTCGCTGACCAAGTTCCTCGGCGGCCACGGCAACTCCATGGGCGGCATGATCGTGGACGGCGGCACCTTCAACTGGTCGCGCGAGGGCCGCTATCCGATGCTCTCGGAGCCGCGGCCCGAATATCACGGCGTGATCATGCACGAGACCTTCGGCAATTTCGGCTTCGCCATGGCGTGCCGCACGCTGGCGCTGCGCGACATCGGGCCGGCGATCTCGCCGTTCAACTCGTTCCTCATTCTCATGGGGATCGAAACGCTGCCGCTGCGCATGCAGCGTCACTGCGACAATGCCAAAGCGGTGACGGAGTGGCTCGCCGGCCACCCCAAGGTCGCCTGGGTGAGCTATCCGGGTCTGCCGGGCGATCGTTATCACGCCTTGGCCCGCAAATACGTGCCCAAGGGCGCAGGCTCGGTCTTCACCTTCGGCCTCAAGGGCGGCTACGACGCCGGCGTCAAGCTCGTGTCCAACGTCAAGCTGTTCTCGCATCTGGCCAATATCGGCGATACCCGTTCGCTGATCATCCATCCGGCCTCGACCACCCACCGCCAGCTCACCGATGCGCAGAAGGTCCAGGCCGGCGCCGGCCCCGACGTGGTGCGCCTTTCGATCGGGCTCGAGGACAAGGACGACATCATCGCCGACCTCGAGCAGGGTCTCGAACTGGCGTGAGAAAACAATGACCGGCGCGGCCGTGATCATTCGCGGCGGAACACGCTGAATTGGAAGCGCTGCGTGCTCCCCATCGGGGTGTGATGATCGTGGCGCCGGGTTTCGACCAGATTGAAGGCGTTGCCTAAGGCCTCGCCGAGGCTCGCGGCGTCGTAGCGGATCACCGGCAGGCCGCTGCACCGCTCCGGCCCATCGGGAGCAAATGTGGCGATGATGGCATGGCCGCCTGGCCGAAGCGCTTGGTGCAGGCACGCGACATAGGCGGTCCGGTCGGCGGCATCGGTCAAGAAATGAAATGCGGCGCGATCATGCCATACGTCATAACATTGAGGTGGTTTCCATCTGACCACGTCGGCCACGACCCATGTCACCCGCGCGGCTGCTTGCCCCAAACGTGCCTTCGCCGCGGCGAGAGCCGATTCCGACAAGTCGAGAACGGTCACGGCCTCGAAACCCTCATGAACCAAGGCATCGACGAGACGCGAAGCTCCTCCGCCAATGTCGACAATGGCTGACCGGCCCGTTGCACCCGTTGATCGGATGAGCTCCCGGGAGATCGACGGCGTTTCCTGAAACCAGCTGACCTCCCGCTCGCCTTTGGTCCGGTAGACGTTTTCCCAATGCGCGCCTCGGTTGGAGTCGTTCATTGCCTGCCCGCTCTCAGCCGCGCGTCACGACGCCGAGCCTGTCGGCCGGATTTGCGATCAGCACCGCCGATCGTGCGCCGTCTGCTGAAATCCGCTGCGCATGGAGCACCGCGACGGTGAGCACGATCATGGCCATGCCCTGATGCATCAGGGCGAGCCCGAGCGGCGCCTGCTCGAGCAGCGTCAGAATGCCGAGCGCAGCCTGGGTCGTGACGACCGCTGCCAGCGCGAGCGCACCCCGGAGCGCCGCCCCCCTCGGCAAGGTCCGCGCCGCATCGACCGCCTGCCAGATCGCGGTCGCCAGCAACGCATAGGCCACCAGGCGATGATCGAATTGCACGGTCAGCGGATTCTCGAAGACGTTTCGCCACCAGGGCTCGTTGAACAACAACTGCGATGTCGCGGGCACGAGAGCGCCATCGATCAGCGGCCAGGTGTTGTAGATGAGACCGGCGCGCAGGCCTGCGACCAGCGCCCCCAGATAGATCTGCACCAGCACCAACACGAGCAGAATCTTTGCGCTCGATCGCAGCCGTGCCGGCGCCGGCGTGCCTGATCGAGGCGTGCCCCACTGCGCGGTCCAAATCAGCGCGACATAGATCACGCTGGCGAGCGTCAGGTGAAATGCCAGCCGATATTGCGAGACCTCGACCCGGCCGGCTAGTCCCGACGCCACCATCCACCAGCCGACCGCGCCCTGGAAAGCGCCGAGACCGAAGATCGTCCAGAGCCGGGTGCGCAATCGGGGCTCGACCCTGCCCCGCCCGAGGAACCACAAGAACGGCAGCAGGAACGCAACCCCGATCAGGCGCCCCAGCTGGCGGTGCGTCCATTCCCACCAGAATATGGTCTTGAATGCATCGAGGCTCATGCCCGGATTGAGCGTCTGGTACTGGGGAATGGCCTTGTACTTGTCGAATTGGGCTTGCCATTGCGCCTCGCCTAGGGGCGGCAATGCGCCGGCAACCGGCTGCCATTCCACGATCGAGAGGCCGGATTCCGTGAGCCTGGTGGCGCCGCCGACCACCACCATGGCAAACACCAGGGCAGCCACGGCCAGGAGCCACGTCCTGATGCCGCGGCGGTTGCGATCAGGGCCGATGGGAGCGTCGCTGGGCACGCTGGTCATAAGGAAGTCACGATGTTGCGGCGCCGGATCAACGTGCTTGATCACGATGCTTGCCGGGGGCGGTGCGGACCATATAGTCGTGCGCGTGCGGTCGCAATCGAGCCGGAACACCCCAGCCATGCCCATCCGAATACGCAAGCTCCTTGGCGCGGTCGCCCTCATCGCCTTGGTTCTGGTCTGGGCGCTCACCGCCATGGCGGTGGCGCAGTTTCCGGTGGTGAAAGCCAATGGGTTCCTGGAGACGATCTACTACGTGCTCGCCGGATTGGGCTGGGTCCTGCCGGCCATGCCGCTCATTCGCTGGATGTCGCGCGGCGAGCGCCGCAGGATCGGCGACGGACCGTTGGGCTAAAGAGCATGCAAACCTCTCTGTCGTCCCGGCCCATAGCGCGTCGAAGACGCGCATAGCCGCGCTTGCGGAGCCGGGACTCATAACCCTGCAGCAGATCGAGAGGTCACGGAGTATGGGTCCCTGCATTTCGCAGGGACGACATCGCGGAGAGGCGTTCGCACACGAAACAGTGCGGGCCGAGATGGAATAGCTCCTTACGCCGCGTCGACCCGGCGGAAGCCGTTCCAGACCGCGGTCGCCGCGCCCGAGAGCAGCACGCGCACGTAGCGCGATTGCTGGTGCTCGCCGTTGAGCGAGATGCGGGGCAGCGCGGTAAGATGCTGGCCGTGCTCGGGAAACAATACGCCAGGCCTGGTCGTGACCGCCGTCTTGAAGCCGAGCTCTGCGGCAATGCGGAATTCGCGCGGACCAGCCGAAGTCGCATCTCCCACCGGATAGCTCAAGTGATCGGGCCGCAAGCCGAGCGAGGCTTCGATCACCGAGCGGCTCATCGCCATCTCGGCGCGCGCCTGGCGTTCCGGCGTCTTCGCCAGCATGACGTGATTGACCGTATGGGCCCCGATGGTGACCAGGGGATCCGCGGCGAGCCGGCCGAGATCCTCCCAGCTCATGCACAATTCCTCGCAAAAGGCCGCGATGTCGACTTGGTAGCGGACCGACAGATCCCGCACCACGCGGCGCAGCTCGTCCTCGGTCCGGAAGCTGCGCACCCACGTATAGAGTTGATCGAAGACGTGGCGCTTTTCTTCGACCGTCGCGCATTCGAATCCGCGCTCCTGGTCGTCGATCAGGAGGACAATGCGCTGGTTGCGCGCCACCACCGCCTCGATCGCCAGCCACCACAGCTCCCCGATCCGATCCGGAAAGCTGGTCGGAATGTAGATGGCGAACGGCACCTCGTGGGCCTTGAGGATCGGATAGGCCCATTGCAGCGTGTCGCGGTAGCCGTCGTCGATGGTCACGCAAACGAACCGCCGCTTGAAATCCCCCTCGGCCAGGCGGCGGTACATCTCGTCGAGGCTGACGAGGTCGAGCTGCCGGCGTCGCAGTTTGCGAACCACGTTTTCGAGAAAGCGCGGCGTCACCTCCAAGAGCTGGTTGGGCTGGAACCGGTCCGGGCGGGGCGGGCGTACGTGATGAAGCGTGACGATCGAGCCGACACCGCCGACAAACGGCTGCATCAGGGCATGGGCGCCACTGAAATAGAGCGTCTCAAGTCCGGCCCGAATGACGCTTTTCTTCAACCCGGTCAATGGTCTGATCCCATTTCGGGGAGAATATCCCAACTCTTTGTTGATAATTCTTTGCCAAGGTCCCGTAATGAGCATCGCCGTCAACTATCACGCCGGTCAAGCGAATACCGCGCCCGCATGCTTGCCGTGGGCGGGCCGTGTCGTGCGGACCGAGGTCTTCGACGATATCGCCGCCGCCGAGCCGTTTTGGCGCGCGCTCGAACATGACGACGCGTGGGCAACCCCCTATCAGCGCTTCGATCTGCTGGCCGCCTGGCACCGCCATGTCGGGGTGGGTAAAGGAATTGTTCCATTCATCGTGATCGGCTTCGATGTCGCCGGCCGGCCGCTGTTCTTGTGGCCGTTCGGGCGCAAGCAAGTGGGGCCATTCACGGTTGCCGGCTTTCTCGGCTCCAAGCACGCGAGCTTCAATATCGGGCTGTGGCGTCGCGATATCGCGGCCACGATCGACGAAGGCGACGTCCGCAACCTGCTGGCGCAAATTGCGACCGGTCCGGTCGATCTGCTGGCCCTCTACAGCCAGCCGCTGAGCTGGGCCGGCCTCGCCAATCCGTTCGCGCTCTTGCCGCGTCAATTGGCGGCCGAGGACGGCTCCTGTCTCAACATCGGGCCCGGAGGGGCCGAGGCGGCCGTGAGCCCCGCCATGCGATCGCGGCTTCGCGTCAAGGAACGCAAGCTGAAGAAGCTTGCCCGCTATGGCTACATCCAGGCCACGAGCGCAGCCGACATCGATCGGCTGCTCGATGCCTTCTTCGCGCTCAAGGCCGTTCACATGCGCGCGCAGGGCCTCACCAACGTGTTTGCCGAGCCCGGCGTGGCGGCGTTCGTGCGCCAAGCCGCTCACGTCAAGCTTCAGAACGGCCGCCCGCTGATCGAGATTCACGCGCTCGAAGGCGACGGCGAGGTGCTCGCTCTGTACGGCGCGGTCGTCGACCCCTATCGTTTCTCCGCGATGTTCAACACTTATACGCTGAGCCAGCACGCGCGCCACAGTCCCGGCCTGATCCTGCTGCAGCACATGATCGGAACGTGCGCGGAGCGCGGCGCGCGCAGCTTCGACATCGGGGTCGGCCGCGCGCACTACAAGTCGTTCTTCTGCAAGGAGCCGGAACCGCTCTTCGACACGTTCCTGGCGCTCACGCCGCGCGGTCGCCTGGCCGCCCCCGCCTTCCGCGCCGCCTTCGCCGCCAAGCGGATGATCAAGACCAAGCCGGCCCTGTGGGCGGCGGTTCAATTCACGCGCCGCTTCCGGGCGGGTAAAGGTTGATTGAGCGGCACGTACATTTGAGAGAGGCGAGCGAGCCAAACGAAAGCCCTAGCTTTCGTCCGATCAACTAAGCAGCCGCTTGCGCCCTGCCGGCTTCTGCTGCCGGTTCGGGGGAACCGCTCGCGAGCACGCTGACATCGGTGAAGCCGGCGTGCAGCAGCCGCTCGCGCGCCTCGATCGTTCCCAGATCGTCGATCGTGCTCGCGACCAGCACGGCGCGCGGCGCAAATTCCGCGAACCGTTCGGCAGCGACGTCCGGCAGCGCGCCGGCGTCGATCACCAGATGATCGTAGCTGCGTGCCAGGGCTTCGAGCGTGATCGATAGCCGCTGCGAGGCGATGACCGCCTCCGTATCCGCCAGAGCGTGCCCGGACAAGACCAGGTGCAGGGGCGAATGGCGGTCACGCGTGATGACCTCGCCATACGAGGCCGTCCCCCGGATCAGCTCCGCAATCCCTGGTGCCGAGGGATAGCAAGCGATCACCGCGAGATCAGGGTTGGCCAGCGCAAGGTCCACCAGCACGACCCGCCCGCGCCGGGCGAGGCTGCGGGCGAGCGTGACCGCCGTGACCGTGGTGCCGACATTGCGCGCAACGCCGACGACCGTCAGCCGCCGTGCCCCCTCCCCGGCGGCGGCAATCTGTCGCCCCAGGGCTTCAATGTCTTCCAGTGGCACGCCGGCGACGGTGCGCGTGTCCAGCATGGGCCGGGCCGGTGCCACCCGTGTCCCGCTGCCCGGCGGTGGCGGGCTGGGTACCGAGCTTGGCGCCAACGGCACCAATGCGACGGCTTGAGTCGGCATGGCGGCCAGCAATTCGCTTGTCAGGGCAAAGCCGACCGAGAGCGCCAACACGCCGAACGCGGCCACCAGGACGGTGGGGAGAGTCTTCGGCCATGACGGCGTATTCGAGACGGTGGCGGTGGAGATGACGCGCGCGTCCGGCGAGGCCGCATCGATGCTGTCGCGCGCCGTCGCCTCGCGATACTTGGCGAGATAGGATTCGAGCAGATCGCGCTGCGACTTTGCATCGCGCTCGAGCGCGCGCAACTGCACGTCCTGCTCGTTGCTGACGGATGCCTGTTGCTTGAGCTGATCAAGGCCGGAGTCCAAGGTCCCCATGCGGGCAGCGGACAGCTTGGCGTCGTTCTCCAGCGAGCGCGCTAAGCGCTCGCCTTCGGCGCGGATCTGGGCTTCGAGATCGGCGATCTGCGCGCGCAATTCCTTGATGCGGGGGTGTGCCGGCAACAGCGTCGAGGATTGCTCGGCGAGCTGCGCGCGCAGCGTCACGCGCTGCTCCGACAGACGCCGCAGCAGCTCCGAATTGGTGATATCCGCAAACTCGAACGAAGCTCCGGAGCGCATCGCATCGCGGATCAACCGCGCTTTCGCTTCGGCGTCGGCTTTTTGGGCGCGCGCGGCGGCGAGCTGGCCACTGTAGTCGCCGAGCTGCTGGTTGGAGAGCGTCAGGTTGTTGGCGCCGACGAACAGGCTGGCCTTGCTGCGGTAGCGTTCGACCGCAGCTTCGGCGTCGGCAACCTTGGTGCGCAGCTTGTCGATCTCGCCGGAGAGCCACTGTCCGGCGGCGCGGGTCTGGGTCTGCTTGGCGGAACGCTGCAGCACCAGATATTGTGCCGCGACCGCATTGGCGACCTGGGCGGCGAGCTCTGGATCGGCCGATTCGAACTCGATCACGATCACGCGCGATTTTTCCGCCTGAAAGGCCAGTAGCCGGTCCTGGAAGCTCTTGAGCACCCGCTCCTCGGGCGTCATGGTCATGGGATCGCGGCCGATGCCGACGAGGCCGAGAAGCATCTTGAGAACCGAGGCGCCGTGCAGGACCGGATCGAATTCGGGCCGCTCGCCGAGCTTCAATTTCTCGATGATGTCGCGCGCGAGGTCACGCGAAAGAATGAGCTGAATCTGACTCGCCACCGCCTCCTGATCGACCGTGGCCCCCAGTTCGGCGGTCTTGTCGGCCTCCGGCCGCAGGAAGATGTTTTCGCGCGTCTCGATCAAGACCCGCGTTTCCGACTTGTATTTCGGAGTGATTAGGCTGACCGCGATGAAGGCCATCGCTGCCGCCCCGAACGTGAGCGCCAGGATCGAGGCCTTCCGGCGCCACAGCGCGCGCCCGAGCGCGCCGAGATCAAGCTCTTCGACCGCGGTCTGCACGACGCCCAGCCGCGTGGTCAACTGCCCACCCGCACCCATCACCGACCTCGTACGCACGCGCACGCCGCGCGACTCTCGATCGCGATCTCATCCGATTATGGTTGATGGCGCGTTAAGGTCTGCCCGTGCCGCCTCCGATGGTAAGCCGGTGATTTTCTGTTAACCCGAAGCGGCGTTAATGGGGATTAACTCTTTGGCCGGGGCATCAGCTTCGCGGGGGTCTGTGCCATCAGCGCGTGGTCCAAAAGCATCAACGTCCTGCACGTGCTGCGCGCCCCGGTCGGCGGGTTGTTTCGGCACGTGGTCGATCTGGCGCGTGGCCAGGCCGAGCGCGGGCACCGGGTCGGCATCATCGCCGATGCGAGCACCGGTGGCGCCCAGGCGGAAGCCGCATTGGCGGATTTGTCTCCCCGGCTCGCGCTGGGCGTCACCCGGGTGCCCATGAGCCGGCAGATCGGCCTGCGGGACGTGTCCGCGGTGGCGCATGTGGCCCGGCGGGCCGCCAGCGTGGCCGCCGACGTGCTGCACGGCCACGGCGCCAAAGGCGGCGCCTTTGCGCGGCTGGCGAGCAGCGCCCACGCCGTTCGGGCCTACACGCCCCATGGCGGCAGCCTCCATTACGACTGGGGCTCGCCGACTGGCCTGCTTTATCTGGCGCTCGAGCGGATTCTGATCGCAAGGACCGACCTGTTCCTGTTCGAGAGCGCCTATGGGCGCGACGTATTTCGCGCCAAGCTCGGCAACCCCGGCGAATGGGCGCGCATCGTGCATAACGGCGTAACGGCCGCCGAGTTCGAGCCGATCAATATCGATCCGCGGGCCGCCGACCTCGTCTTCGTGGGCGAGCTGCGCATTCTCAAGGGCGTCGACGTGCTCATCCAGGCGGTGGCTCTGCTCAAGCAGGATGGCCGCGGCGTGAGCGCCATCATCGTGGGAGAGGGCCCGGACCGGGCGGTCTTCGAGGCGCAGGTCCTGGCGAAGGGCTTGGCCGACAGCGTGCGCTTCGTCGGGGCCAAGCCGGCACGCGCCGCATTCGCATTGGGGCGGCTCCTGGTCATTCCCTCGCGTGCCGAATCCTTGCCCTATATCGTGCTCGAGGCGGCGGCGGCCGGTGTTCCCTTGATCACCGCCAAGGTCGGCGGAATCCCCGAAATTTTCGGACCCGACTCCGCGGATCTGGTTCCGCCCGGCGATCCGGCCGCGCTCGCACGCGCAATTGGTCTTGTCTTGCGGGATCTCGCGGGCCAACGCGCCGCCGGCGCGCGTCTGCGGGCGCGGGTGCGCGAAACATTTTCGGCGCAGGCCATGACGGATGCGGTGCTCGCCGCCTATGGCGAGGCCTTGGCGCGCCGGCATGGTTAAGGAATCGTCGACTTGCACGGTATTCCCATAAGCATTCTTTGAAGCTTTTTCGGTAGCTCTGTAGGGGGAGCCGGCACGCTCGGTCGCGCCGGCGTGAGTTCAATTCTCAGGCAGAGCACATGTTAGAGCTTGATGCGCGGGGAGCCGCCAACGGGTCTTCGGCCGGGGCCGCCTATCGCATGGCGGCCGATTCCACCAAGGTACTGTCGGCCGCCGCGCTCGACGTCACCGCCAAGGCGACCATGCCGGCCTATTCGCCCATCGTGCTCGCCGGAACGGTGCGCCTGATCGAGTTCGTGCTGACGGTGCTGGTGGGGTCCGCGATCTACGGCGCCTATGTGGTGCCGGTCGAAGGATTCGAGTGGCACTACGTCGCCGGGATCTTGGCGGTTGCCGTCATGTCGACGCTGGCCCTGCAGGTGGCCGACGTCTATCAGGTGCAGGCGTTTCGCGGCCACGAAAAGCAGTATATGCGGCTCGCATCGGCCTGGTCGGTGGTTTTCCTGGTCGCCATCAGCATGTCGTTCTTCGCCAAGGCCGGGGACGAATTCTCGCGCGTGTGGCTCGGCAGCTTTTATGTCCTGGGCCTGGTGACGCTGATCGGATTCCGGCGGGCGTTGTTCCTGCTGGTGCGGCATTGGACGAAACAAGGCCGCCTCGATCGCCGCACCGTCGTGGTCGGCGCCGATGCGCGGGGCGAGAGCCTGATCAACGCCATCGTGGCGCAGCGCGACAACGACGTCCGCATCGTCGGTCTGTTCGACGACCGCAACGACGATCGCTCGCCCACCAGCGTCGCCGGCCTCCAGAAGCTCGGTTCGGTCGACGATCTCGTGGAGTTCGCCCGCCGCACGCGCATCGATCTCGTGATCTTCTCGCTGCCCATCTCGGCGGAAGCCCGCATCTTGCAGATGCTCAAGAAGCTGTGGGTCCTGCCGGTCGACATTCGGCTCGCCGCGCACTCGAACAAGCTGCGCTTTCGGCCTCGCGCCTATTCGTATGTCGGCAATGTCCCGGTGCTCGACGTCTTCGACAAGCCGATCACCGACTGGGACGTGGTGACCAAGATGCTGTTCGACCGGTTCATCGGCAGCATCTTGCTGCTCCTGGCGTCGCCCGTCATGCTGCTGGCGGCGATCGCCATCAAGCTCGACAGCCGCGGTCCGGTGTTCTTCAAGCAGAGGCGCTACGGCTTCAACAACGAGCTGATCGAGGTCTACAAGTTTCGCTCGATGTATGTCGACCAGTGCGACGCCACCGCCGCCGTGCAGGTGACGAAAGGGGATTCGCGCGTCACCCGGATCGGCGCCTTCTTGCGCAAATCCTCGATCGACGAGTTGCCGCAATTCATCAACGTGGCGCTGAAGGGGAATTTGTCGCTGGTCGGGCCGCGCCCGCACGCGATCCACGCCAAGGCGGAAAACCGACTCTATGACGAGGCCGTGGACGGTTATTTCGCGCGCCACCGGGTCAAGCCGGGGATTACCGGCTGGGCGCAGGTGAGCGGTTGGCGCGGCGAGACCGACACGCACGAGAAGATTCAGCAGCGCGTGGAGCACGACCTCTACTACATCGAGAACTGGTCGGTTCTGTTCGATCTCTACATTCTGGCGCGAACGCCCTTGGCGGTTCTCAACGCCAGGAACGCCTATTGATGGCGCATCTGCCAGCCGAAGCGGTCGCCGGCCTGTCGCGGCGAAGCGCTCTGACGGTGCCCGCGGAAACGATGCGCGGACTCCTGCTCTGGCTCATGGGCTTTGCCGGCGCCTTCGTGTTCATCGAGCCGAGCCCCTACGAGATCGTCGGGCTGCTGAGCATCCTTCTGTTCGGCGTGAGCGGACTGTCTCTGCGGCCGGCGCTGGTACCGCTCGCCCTGATGCTGATCTTGCTGAACATCGGCTATGCCATCGCGGTCGTGCAGGTGGCGAGCGAGACCAAGCCGGTGAGCTGGGTTCTGATCTCGGTCTTTCTCGCCGTCACCGCGCTCTTCTACGCCGCCGTCGTGAGCACGCATACGCAGGGGCGCCTCGACTATCTGCTGGGCGGCTACATCGCGGCCGGCCTCATCGCCGCGGCAGCCGGCATCGTCGCCTATTTCCGTCTGTTCGGCAGCCTGTCGGACCCGTTCGTGCTCTACGGCCGCGCGCGGGGCACCTTCAACGACCCCAACGTGCTCGGGGCATTTCTGGTGCTCCCGGCCATTCTGCTGTTCCAGCGCATATTGATCGGCCGGGCGGCCGAGGTCATCCGCAACGGCGCCTTGCTGCTGGTCTTGCTCGCGGGCTTGTTCTTGTCCTTCTCCCGGGCCGCATGGGGACAGTTCGGCCTCGCGGCCCTCGTCGTCATGGCGCTCAGCATCATGACCGCGCAATCGGCGAAGAGCCGCGTCCGCATCGTCTCAATCGCCATCATGGGCGCCGTGATGGGCGCGATCCTGTTGGCGGCGCTGCTGTCGATCCATCAGGTGGCCGATCTGTTCAATGAGCGTGCCACGCTCGACCAGAGCTACGACGTGGGCCATTTCGGCCGGTTCGGGCGCTATGTGCTGGGC
>Ga0209068_10000169_pt1 | contig 40164 bp, 36 predicted proteins | sample ColStrG_CSR_2012_FD_187200 | JGI IMG/M metagenome (GOLD analysis project Ga0209068, IMG submission 187200) | Freshwater sediment microbial communities in response to fracking from Pennsylvania, USA - Cold Stream Run_MetaG_CSR_2012 (SPAdes)... | ecosystem: Environmental > Aquatic > Freshwater >...
TCAGAGACTCGGCGCGGCGGCGGTGCTGTTCGGACAGGTGGAGGTTGCGAGTTACATCGAGCGCGACCGCGACTTGCGCCGCCAGTGCGCGGGCACGCCGAATGTCTTCCTGCGAGATCCCCGCCTCATCCAGCCGGTCGACCACGCCGAACATGCCCAGGACTTCGCCGGCAGTATCGAGCAGCGGGACGGTCAACAGCTGCCGCAGGTTGAACTTGGCCAGCAGCTCGGCGTTCGCGCCAGGAAGTTTGCCGGGATCGTCGGACCAGAATGCTTGCTTGTTGAGCAGGGTGTGGCTGGCGGGCCCGGCGGGAAAGGCGAAGTCCGCCCGCTTGGGCTGGCCATCTTCTGCGCCCCACTGCACCCGAAAGACCCCGTGTTCCAGAAGCCCAATGAAGCCGCGCCCAAATCCCAGGAACTCGGCGGCGCGTAGTGCAAAGCGCTGGAGAAACTCATCCAACTGCCCGATGGAGCCCAACTCGGCCGAGATGTCCAGCAGTTGGTGGAGTTCGTGGGCCTGCGCCCGGGCGGTGTTGCAGAGCTCCGCATTGGCGATGGCTACTGCGCCGAAACCGGTCACCACGGAAATCAGCGACCTCTCCTCTGCGCTGAAAACGCCCTCGGGGCGCGGGTAAACCAGGATCGCACCCTGGGTGACGGAGGTACGAAAGGGGGCCGCAATCAGCATCCCGGGAGGAACCAGGTCGCCCAGCGCGTGAGTAGCGGGGTCAATGGCTACCGCGATCGGCTCGCCTGCTGTCATCGCCCGGGTGGCCAGATCCGCGGCAAACTGCATTCCCCGGCGATCATGCCGGCCCCGCACCGAGGCGGCCAATTGAGGCGACTCGGCTGCGACCGCGCGCAGGCTGTAGACAGCTCCTTCCCGTAGCAGAATGCAAACCAGACGGGTGCGCAACAGAACCCGGAGCCGGTCGGCGACGGCCTCGACCACTGCCATCGATTCCGGCGCGGAGCGCAGAGCCTGCGCTACCTCCGCCAGAATTTCGGCCCGACGATGCTCTTCCCGTGAGACCTGAGTGAGGCGGCTTGCTTCCAACAGGCTGCCTAGCTGTCCGGCCAGAATGGTGGCCTTGGCCGCCAGATCCTCATTGAAGAAATCGGGATCGGTGCAATGCAAAAACGCTGCTGCCCCGATGGCCTCGTTCCCCACCAGCAAAGGCGCAGCCATGATGGAAGCAGCGCGAAATTCGGCTGCCATGGGGTAACGGGCAGGGTCCAGGCGGTTCTTGCTAACGGTCTTCCGCGAGCGGAAGGCTTCGATGGCGACCGCACTCTGGTCGGCGTTTAGCCGGGTGCCGACGAAGCGCTCGGCCATCAGCCCATCGGCCTCGGCTCCCACCAGTTCGTCCGCGGAAACCCGCTGCCAGAAATATGCTCCATCCACCTGAAAGAACTCACGTGTGGCCTGGCAAAACAAGCGGATCAATGCGTGCGACGAGGTCCCCTGAGCGGCGGCAGCGGAGAATCTGAGCAGGAGCCTTTGAAAAGCGTCATCCAACTTCGGATTGCTGCCTTGTATTACGGTCGCATCTCCCGCTGACATTGTCAGGGTGTCACCGCCCGCCCGAGGTAAGATTTACAAGTAGTTGATATACAAGCAAATTAGTCTGTAATCTCAATTTGAGTCAAGCGAATAACGGGTCGGGTGCCGAGTTATGACACGCCGCGGAAAGCGCTCGACTTGTGTCTCAAACCGAGACAAGGAGCGGCTGATGAGACAATTCTTAACTTCCATCGGGACCTCAGTCTGAGGTCTTTGTTTTGAGTAATCATATTTAAATTGAATAACTTACGTGAGAGCCAACTTTTCTTCTAGGCATCACGGCGAGGCTGGCATCGGCATTGCTCTTGTCCCCGATGGGGAATTCCCCTTGCTCAGGAAAGACTTTGTGCGGAGGGCCAACATGCAGCGCGGGGTAGCGATTCTAGTTTTGGGGATCTTGGCGGCGACGGTGGCCACGTCGATGATTTCGCCGGCACCGGCTGTTGCTCAGGAAGAAAAGACGGAAGAGTTGACGCGCAAGGTCAAGACCAGGGTGGCACCTATCTACCCCGACATTGCGCGGCGCATGAGCATTGCGGGCGCGGTGAAGTTGGTCATAGTGGTGGCTCCCAACGGCTCGGTCAAGAGCTCGAAGGCAATGGGCGGGCACCCGGTACTGGTCAACGCCGCCATGGATGCAGTGAGGCTTTGGAAGTTCGAGCCTGCGGCTACAGAAAGCACTGGTGTTGTGGAATTCAAGTTTCAGCCTCAGAACTAGACCGAAATTGAAGCAGTTTGCCCCGCGCACGGGGAGCGCGGTCGCAAAGAGAAGAGAAAAGAGAGCGGAGGAGCAGCATGACGATTGGCAAGAAACTTTACGTGAGCTTCGGGGCCGTGCTCGCCATGGTCGTGGTGCTGTTTATTATCAACCTATGGTCCGTGCACCGCGAACACAGCGCCAAGGCTGCCGCCTCCCAAGCCCTGGAGCTGGCAGATGCTACCGACAGGATCAGATTTCAGATGATGCAGAACCGCCTCTACCTGACCAACTTCCTGCTCAGCGGCGACAGCCGGGAAGCCGACCATGTAAATGAAGGCATCCGCACCTTCGGGGAGCGGATGGAGGTCGCGAGCAATCTTTCCACCTCGGTGGAACAGCGAAGTGCGTTGGAGAAAGTTCAGCAGACAGAACAAAACTGGGCCCGGGAGTTCGCCGAGCCGCTGATGCAGAAGCGGAAAGAGGTGGACCAGGGGAACTCCACCGTGGCCGAACTGCAAATCTTCTACTTGCAAAAAGATGCGGCCAGTTGGGTGAAGACCTCGTCCGAATATCTCGATCTGGCTGACCGGGAAAGCAAAAGGGTGCTCGAAGAGCGGCGGAAGAGTGACGAGTCCACCAGCAACTGGACCCTCGGAATCTCGTTGCTTAGCACACTGGCCACCTTGATCCTGGGCTGGGGCATTGCCTTCCGCACCGCCAAGTCCATCACTGAACCGCTGACCGATCTGATGAACGTAACTGCCCAGATCGGAACCGCCGGCGACCTGGATCACCAAATTGACATCCAGCGCAAGGATGAGATCGGCGAATTGGGCCGTACCTTCAACGGTATGGTTGGATACTTGAAGGAGATGGCGGCGGTCTCTGAAGCGATTGCAGGCGGAAATCTTTCCGTGGAAGTGAAGCCCCGGTCGAAGGATGACACTCTGGGCAATGCATTCGTGCGCATGGTGGATGGGCTGAGAAACCTGGTGCGAAACGTCCGCGATGCAGCGTCCCAGGTGGCCAGCGCTTCCAGCCAGGTGGCGGGCGCTTCCGACGATTCGGCCAAGGTCAGCCTGCAGACCGCTTCCGCTATCGACGAAGTGACCAGCACCATGCACGAGATGAGTGTCAACGTGCAGAACATGGTGAAGAACACGCAGACCCAGGCCTCCAGCGTAAGCGAGACCTCGGCCTCCATCGACCAGATGGTCGCCTCCATTCAGCGCGTGGCTGACACGGCGAAAGTCCTGCTCGATATCTCGAACCGGTCGCGGGAGGAAGTCCACAGTGGAATTGCCACCATGGAAAAGGCCACGGATGGCTTGAACAAGATCAACACTACGATTCGTTCATCCGGCGAAATCATCGACGTGCTGGGTCAACGGGCCGACGACATCGGCAAAATCATCGAGGTGATCGACGATCTGGCGGAGCAAACCAATCTGCTGGCACTGAACGCAGCCATCGAGGCGGCGCGCGCCGGTGAGCATGGCCTGGGTTTCGCTGTGGTTGCCGACGAGGTTCGCAAGCTGGCGGAAAAATCCGCCCAGTCTACCAAGGAAATTTCCGAGCTGATCCAGAGCATCCAGAAGGAAGCCCGCAAGGCGGTCGAGAACATGGACCGCAGCACCGGCATCGTTAATGACGGCCTCGGCCTGGGCCAGGAACTGAACGGCGCGCTGCGCAAGATCTCCAACGTAGTGACCGAGGTTTACAAGTTCGCGCAGGAAATCGGTGCCGCCACCAACGAGCAGTCGCATGGTTCGTCGCAGATCGCGCGTGCCACCACCCGGCTGAACGAAATCACGCACGAGATCAACTCCGCAGTCGAGGAGCAGGCTTCGGGCGCGCAGGCGGTGGTCAAAGCCATGGAACGCATGCGCGAACTGGTGCAGCAGACGACTTCGGGCTCAACCGAACTGGCAGCCTCGGCCGAGCAAATGTCGAAGATGTCGCGCGAGTTGCTCGATGCCATGCACCGCTTTGCCCTGGAGCAACAGCAGGAACGGGTTCCAACGCGTTACGACGAGCAGGCAGCGGTGAGCGCCCGGCGCGCCGCGGCCGGCGCCCGCGCCTGACAAGCAGTAATTACATGAATCAGGAATTGCACATTGTCGGGTTCCAGGTAGGGCGTGAAACCTACGGTGTCCCAATCACGTCTCTGCACGAGATCGTGCGCGTGCCCGAGATCACGGCTGTGCCTGATGCTCCCGATTACATGGAGGGGGTCATCAATCTCCGGGGAAAGATTGTCTCGGTCATTGACCTGCGCAAGCGCTTTGGCGAACCCGCAAAGACGCTGAACCGGCGCAACCGTATTCTCGTGGTGGAGCACGGCGGCCGGCTTTCGGGATTGATCGTGGACTCCGCATCCGAAGTGATCAAAATTCCGGCTGCCGATGTCGAGGCCTCTCCCGCTGCCATGCAGGACGGCGGGCTTAACTGCGTGACCGGGCTGGGCAAGTATCACGGGCGGCTGATTGTGCTGCTGGACATGACCAAGCTTCTGGACAACGGCAGCGCACGAAAAGAGGAAGCGGAGCGAAGCAATGGCGAGGCGCGGAGCGCCGCCGCTAAGTAACCGTCCTCAGGCCAACGAACATGGACAGAGTGGAACTCATGGGCACATCCAGCGTACCCGCGCAGCTTAACGAGGCTGAACTGAAGCTTCTGCAGGTGCTCGTGTACCAGGAGTGCGGCATGCACTTCGACGAGCGGCGCACCCATTTCCTTCAGGATCGCCTGCAGCGGCGTTTGAAAGAATGCCATCTCGACTCCTTCTACAGTTACTACCGCCTGCTGATCAGCAAGGAAGGAAAAGATGAGCTGGCCAGGCTGCTGGAAAACCTGACCGTCAACGAGACCAGCTTTTTCCGCAACAAGGCCCAACTGGATCTATTCCACAAGCACGTCCTGGACGAACTCATTCGCCACAAGCAGGCGCACCGCGACTACTCTTTGCGTATCTGGAGTGCGGGCTGCTCTACCGGGCAAGAGCCTTATACGCTGGCCATGCTGGTGGCCGACAGCCTGGCTTATTACTATCTGCGCAATCCGCTGCCGGCGGGCTTGCCCTCACCCCGGCCGCTGATCCCTCCGCCCTGGAAAGTCGAGATCATTGCCAGCGACATCAGCTACTCGGTCTTGCGGGCGGCCCAGGAGGGTACTTACTCCGAGACCCAAATGGCGGGCGTGGATTACAGCTACCGGCTTCGCTATTTTGACAAGACGGGAGAGCGCTACGCGGTAAAGAAAGCACTGAAGGAAGTGGTCCACTTCGACTTCCACAATCTGAAAACGGAATACCTGCCGCAGCGCAATGACGTGATCTTCTGCCGCAACGTCATGATGTATTTCGACGAGGCCGAACAGAAGCGGTTGCTGGAGAAATTCGCACGCTGCCTCAATCTCCACAGCTATCTGTTCGTGGGGCATGCCGAGAGCCTGCTGGCGCTGACCGATAAATTCGTCATGGTCCACCGCAACAGCGGCACCGCCTACCAGAAGGTGGAGGTGACGGGATGACCCAGTTTTCCGACGAGCGCGGTGCGGAGATGCTGGAGCTGTTTTTCGAGACCTCCCAGGAACTGCTGCAGTCGCTGAATGAAGAGGCGCTTAAGCTGGAAAAGCGTCCCGCCGACGTGGAGCTGGTACGCAGCATCCGGCGGATCGTGCATACCCTCAAAGGCGATGCGGCGGCGTGCGGTTTTCGCGAGTTGAGCAATGCAGCGCACGAGTTGGAAGATGCTCTGGCCCTGGAGTCTACTTCCTCGCATGGCAGCCTGGCGGAAGTGGCTTTCGCCGCGGCGGACACCTTCGGTTCCATGCTGGCTGCTTATCGCCGTAAGGGCAAAGTGCCCTCGGCCGCGCCCTTGGGAAAGATGATTCGGGAAATCTCGCGGCAACCCAAAGCTGGCAAAAATTCAAAGAAGAGCGCAAAGAAAAGCGTAAGCAGCAAAAGCTCGAAAAAAGCGGGCGCAGTTGCCGGAGGCCCGGTGGCCTGGACCGAGTACGAGAGGCTAGCCATTCAGAATGCGGTGTCCGGGGGCAAGCACGTGTACCAGCTCACCGTCCTCATCGATCGTCGCTGCGCCATGCCGATCGCTGCCCGGCAACTGGTGCTGAATGCGCTGAAGACTTCGACGGAGATCCTGGGAGCACGTCCTGAAGCTGGTTCGGCGGAGAGCACGAAACGGTTGGACCTGCTGCTGGCCAGTGAAAAATCGGCTGAGCAATTGGCCGCGAAATGCCGCATCCCGTCCGTGATCTCAGACGTCAGCGCGGAGCTGATCAAGGCCGCCTCTCCGAGGACCAGGAAGACCGCCGCGGCGGAGCCGTCGGAGGACAAGACCACGGTCCAGCCTTCCCCGGCGAACGCTACGGAGCCCGCAGAAGAGCACGGCGGTGCCACGAAGGCCGCTGCGTCTCCGGCCCACGCGGAGAACATTTTGCGCGTGGATGCCGAACGCATCGACAACGTGCTCAACCTGGTGGGCGAATTAATTATCGGACGCTCCATGCTGCAGCAGGCGTTCACCGAATTTGCGCGCCACGTTCCCAAGGAAACCCTGCGCGGCCGCTTCAGCGATGCCATGGCTTTTCAGTCGCGGGTGCTGAGCGACCTGCAGCGTTCGGTAATGAAAATCCGCATGGTCCCGGTCGAGCAGCTCTTCCGACGATTTCCCCGGATGGTGCGCGACGTAGCCAAGCAGTGCGGCAAGGACGTGGAACTGGTCATGAGCGGCCAGGATACGGATTTGGATAAGAGTCTGCTGGATGTAATTGCCGAACCTCTTACTCACCTGGTTCGCAATGCGGTCAGCCACGGCATCGAGGGCGCCGAGGAACGTGTCCTCGCCGGAAAGCCGGCTCGTGGGACCATTCGTCTCACTTCGTATCACCACGGCAATCAGGTGATCGTGGAGATCAGAGATGATGGGCGCGGCATCGACGCTCAAGTGGTCAAGTCCAAGGCGGTGGAGAAGGGACTCATCACGGCGGAGGACGCCGAGCGCCTGACCGAATCGGACATTCTCTCGCTTGTCTTCACCCCGGGTTTCAGCACCGCGGAAGAGATCACCGAGGTCTCCGGACGGGGTGTGGGCCTGGATGTGGTGCAGACTGTCTTACACCGGCTGAAGGGCTCGGTGGACATTGAAACCCGGGTTGGACACGGCACCACCTTCCGCATGAAGTTGCCGCTGACGCTGGCCATCATCAAGGCCCTGCTGTTCCGGGTGGAGCAGCGGCTGTACGCGGTCCCGCTGAACGCGGTGGCGGAAATTGCGCGGGCCAGAGAATCCGACGTGCACCAGGTGCAAAACTACGAGGTTTTGCAATTGCGCGACCGGGTCCTTCCCCTGGTCCGTCTGGGCCGCGCGCCCGTCGCCGGGACGGAGGGCTCGGGAAAGATTTTTGTGCTGGTAATTTCCATGGGCGACCGCAAACTCGGACTCATCGTGGGCAGCCTGGAGGGGGAAGAAGAACTGGTGATCAAGGCGCTTGACGACCAGACGGTGGCAACCGACCTGGTCAGCGGAGCCTCCATCCTGGGCGACGGACGGGTGGTGCTCATCGTCAATCTGCCGGCGATCGTGGATCGTCACAGCAAGTTTCGTCCGCAGCAGGCAGAGGATGTCATCTCTGGAATCCTGCTCTCGCATGCCGACCGGAACAGTCCGAATGAGGGACCGGCTGAGGTGCATCCATGAGCCTGGTGCGAGTGCTGGTAGTGGACGATTCCGCTCTCATGCGGAAGTTGATTCCGCAGATTCTGCAGACTGATAGCTCGATTGAAGTTGTGGGCACCGCGATGGACGGAAACTTCGGTTTAAAGAAAATCGCGGAACTCAAGCCGCAAGTCGTGACCCTTGACCTGGAGATGCCCGGCATGGGCGGGATCGAAATGCTTAAGGAAATCATGCGCCGCCACCGTTTGCCGGTGATTGTGGTGAGTTCCCATAGCACGCAGGGTGCTTCGGTGACGCTGCAGGCGTTGTCCCTGGGGGCATTTGATTTCGTCGCCAAGCCCAGTGATGTTTCCGCTCGCATGCCGCAGATCGCCGAGGAGCTCATCAGCAAGATCAAAGCGGCCGCGCAAAGCCGGGGAGTAAGGGTCAGGCCGGTGGGCGAAAGTCCACGGGCGGGCCAAAAGGCGTTGCTCGACACCAAAAGGACTCCGACCAAAGTCATCGCGATCGGCGTCTCCACCGGGGGACCCCAGGCCCTGCAGTATGTATTCTCACAATTGCCGATAGATTTTCCCGGCACCATTCTGGTGGTGCAACACATGCCGGAAGGTTTCACGGAAATGTTCGCCCGGCGTTTGGACGAAATCTGCGCCATCCGGGTCAAGGAGGCGCAGTCGGGGGATGTCCTGCTGGCGGGACGAGCGCTCATCTGTCCGGGTAGCCGGCACCTCAAGGTCAAGCGCTTGCCGCTGGGGGACGTGGCCGTGCTGAGCGACGAGCCTCGGGTCAACGGGCACCGCCCTTCGGCCGACGTTCTGTTCAAGAGTCTGGCTGAGGAATTCGGGCCCCGGGGCGTGGCCGTGCTGATGACCGGAATGGGCGAGGACGGCGCGCAGGGTATGGGCACGGTCAAGGCCGCCGGCGGAATGACTATCGCGCAGAACGAGGAGTCCTGCGTGGTGTACGGCATGCCCAAGGCCGCCATTGATCGCGGCTTCGCAGTGCGAGTCGTGGGATTGGACATTCTGGCGAACGCACTGCTGGCGCAGTGCACGTCGGATCGCAGGAGTGCCTCTGGCGGCGAGCCTGGTGAAAGCAGCAAAGGCGCAGGCGTGGGACGAGATTGATGGTGGGGGTGACGGTTCAGTTCGAAGAGTTGGCCTGAACCGGCAGGGTGATCCGTGAAGAGTGACGTTCGATTTTGCGGTAAAGCAGGAGGAGCTATGGAGCAGTTTGCATCTTTGAAACGAAGCAAGGACGGTCAACCCGTCCGCTACCTGGTGGTGGACGATTCCGTTTTCGCCCGCAAGAACCTGGCGCGTATTGTGGAAACTTTCGGCGGCCAGGTGGCGGGGGAAGCCGGCGACGGCATGACCGCCATCACCGAATACGAACGCACCAATCCCGACATCGTGCTCATGGATATCACCATGCCGCAGATGGAAGGGATCGAGGCGGCGGAAAAGATCGTGGGCCAGCATCCCGAGGCGCGCATTGTCATGGTGTCTTCCGTGGGTTATCAGGAGAACATCGTGGCGGCGCTGCAGCGCGGAGCGCGGCACTTTGTGCAGAAGCCGGTCAAACCGGAAGTTCTGTATGAAGTGATCAAGTACGTGCTGGGCGAGGATGGAGCCGTGGCCAACGCCGCCGGCGCGGGAGCCTAACCATGAAGATGGAGTTGATCCAGCCGTTCATCAATGCGGCGGACGCGGTTCTGGCTCAGGGCCTGCAGTCTCCCATGGCCATTGGCAACCTCAGCATGGAGCAGGAGGCCTACCGGCGCAAAGGTGTGGCCGCGCTGGTCGCGCTTACCGGCGACATCGAGGGCAGAATCGTCTTCGATCTCGATCCCGAGACCGCAGTGCGCGTAGCCAGCCATTTCGCCGGCGCCGAACTCCCCGAGTCCGATGATCTGGTGAGGGAAGCAGTTTGCGAACTGGCCAATCAGGTCACCGGAAATGCCATCTCCGTCCTGAACGACCAGGGCTTTCATTTCCGCGTGCATCCCCCAGTCCTGCACATTTCCGAACACGGCCCCCAGAGCAGTGAAGATACTGAAGCCCTGGTCATTTGCTTCGAAACCGCCAGTGGCAACGTGTTCATGAACATCGCGTTGCGGTATAACGTCGAGCGAACTGCGATGGCGGCGGGCGAGTAAGGTCAGACCTCAGCCCTTTGGCTCCTGTTCAGAAACCACCCCTATTCATTGTCATCCCGAGTGCCGTCCCGAGCCTTGCTTGCGCGGTGAGGGCAAGAGAGGGACCTGGGTTTGTGCGGCGCATGGAAGCAGCGTTGTGCCGGCAGGAACCCAGGGATGACAGCTCTTACTCGAACGACGTCCGAGGCCCGAGGCCCGAAGTCCGACGCCCGACGCCCGCCCTATGGTCCTGCCAGCACAAACACCGGGTTTTGGGGTGGGGGATTACCTCCGTTAGGTGGCGTGACGGCGCTTAATGGAGCGGGCATGTCCAGCAGCTTTTGTTCGTCCGAAGTGCGGATAATGCTGGTACTTCCTGCATCACAGTTGCCGACGTACACTTTCGAACTATCGCCGGATGCGGCGATGAACAGTTCGAACCGGGCCGCACTACAAGCAGCCGGAACCGAATTCAGGGGGATGACAGTTCGGACACTCCCATCCGACGCGTTTACCACCGTGACCTGAGAGATGGCGGTGCCGCCGCTTGAGACCACACTCGCTACGTAAGCCCGGGTGCCATCCGGCAGGGCGGCGACGGTAATGGGGCTGGCCGCTACCGGCAACGCGAACACGGTGGTGGGCGGATCCTTCGAGATATCCAGGGCGGTCACCGTATTGGCGACAGGGTTGGTGACATAGAGACGATTCAGCTTGCCGTCATAGGTCATGAAATTCGCACCCACGCCAACGGACGCCGTTCCGACGATCTGGTCGGACAGGGTATCGATGGCGAAAACTGTGCCCGTACCCGAGTCGAGCACATACACTCTGGCACTGTCGGAGCGCGCAACCGCCCACACCGGGGAGGTTCCGGTTGTGATGGTCTGGACAACGGTCTGGTCCACGACGCTGATGCTGCTGACGTTGCCACTGCCCTGGTTTACCGCATACAGCTTCTTCTGATCCGGGGTCTCCGCCAAAGCTACCGGATGATGGCCCACGGGAATCAGGCTGACCACAAAGTTGTTTAAGGTCGCGATCGCGGCCACGGTGTCGAGCCCGAAGTTGGCGACATACATGGTGGCGGTTTCGGTGCTGGTCAAAAATACAGGATTCGAACCTGCGGGCAGCGACGTGGTGGTCACTAACCGTGCATTCGAAGGGGCATAGGACGAAACCGAATCTTCCAGGCTGTTGGCTACGTACACCTTGCTGCCACTGGGCGCTATGGCGGCGTGAGCAGGACCCAGTCCCAGTTGGGCCACGCCGATGTTAGTGTCGCCGGAAACATCCAGTTCGCTGCTGGCGCCGGGATTATTCACGCCATTGTCGCTGAGCACCAGAACGAAGTGAAAGGCTTGCGGATTGGGTGGCGGCGGGGTGACCGGAATCGCCACGGGACGGAATTGGTCGCCGCAACTGACGCCGATCAGAGCGAGAGCCAGAATGCCCAGCACCCGGGCCCAACGCCGAAGATTATTCCCCACGCCTGCAGAACAGTCCATGAACTCACGAAGAACCGGAAGAATCATTCATTCTAAACGGGAGCCGCCGGTAGCGCCACCCTGGATACATCTGACCGCCTATTTCATTTTCTCTAAAATATCCGTGCTTCGAATTCGTCTACAAAGGTAGATGCAGGAAACGCTGAGGATAAAGATAGGGTCGATGGCCGTCGAGCAAGACCGACGCATCACCGAGACCGTCGAACGGGAGCAGAGCCGGCTTCGCGCGTTCATCCGCAGACGTGTGCCCGACCCGGGCGATGCGGAGGACATCCTGCAGGAGGTGTTCTACGAACTGGTGGAAGCATACCGGCGGATGAAGCCGATCGAACAGGTTGGCGCCTGGTTGTTCCGGGTGGCACGAAATCGCATCACCGATCTGTTCCGCAAGAAAAAGCCGGGGATTTCGACCAATGACCCGGTAGCAGCTGGGGAGGAAGATGGCGGCGTACTCATGTTGCAGGATCTGCTCCCCTCGCCGGAGGCAGGACCGGAGGCGGCTTACGCTCGGACCCTGCTGCTGGACGAGCTTGATGAGGCTCTGGAGGAGTTGCCGGAAGAGCAGCGCGAGGTATTCGTCGCCCACGAACTGGAGGGTCTCAGCTTCAAACAGCTTGCGGCCGAAACCGGGCTTAGCGTGAACACGCTGCTCTCGCGGAAACACTATGCCGTGCTCCATCTGCGCCAGCGTCTGCAAGCCATCCATGACGAATTCACGAAAAGATGAGGAGAGGAAAATGAGAAGGCACTGGATCGTAAGAGGACTGAAATTTGTTTTGTTCGCCGCGGTCGCCTGCGCTGTATTTGGCTTGATCGTAATGAGCCTGTGGAACTGGCTGATGCCTCCGCTTTTTGGATGGCGCCTGATTACTTTCTGGCAAGCCCTCGGCCTGTTTATTCTGACCAAGGTGCTATTTGGCGGGTTCCGCGGCCGGCCCGGCTACCGCATGCACTGGCGACGGCGAATGGCGGAGCGTTGGGAACAGATGACCCCGGAAGAACGCGAGAAATTCCGCGGTGGCATGCGCAGGGGCTGCGGCCCGTTCAGAGAACCGGCGGCTGAATCCGGCGTGACTTCGAAGACTTAGCCGCCCGGGCGGAGCTTAGGTTAAGAGGTCAAGGGTTGGGAGCTCAACCGCGCCCGCGGGACTTTTTACCCGAAGCCGCTTCCCGCGCCGGCGCGGCGGGCTTCTTCTTGCCTTCCATATCCGCCAGGCTTTGTTTGAGCGCGGCCATCAGGTCCACGACCGGAGCAAGTTTTTTCGGCCTTTCGACTTCGGCGACGGTTCCGCCTTCCAGCTTGGTCTCGATCAGCTTCTTCAGATTGTCCTGGAAGGTGTCGTGGTACTTTTCCGGGTCCCATTCCGCGGCCAGCGCCTCGATCAACTGGTGAGCGACTTTAACTTCGGCTTCTTTGAGTTCGACATCAGGGGCGCCGAAATCTTCCACCGAGCGGACTTCCTCCGCGTAATACATGGTGTGCAGCATCAGGCCGCCTTCGTGCGGCCGCAGAAACACGGTGTACTCGCGATTGTGCATGGTCAGCTTGGCGATGGCGACGTATTCACTTTCCTCGAGCGCCTTGGTCAACAAGGCATACGGCCGGCGGCCGGCTTCCTCTGGAATCATGTAATACGAGGACTCGAAGAAGACCGGATCCACGTCGCTGGACTTTACGAACTCCAGAATCTCCATGGTCTTGGCGGTCTGGGGCTCGATCTTCTTGATCTCTTCGGGTTCGATCACGACATATTCGCCCTTGCGGAATTCGTAGCCCTTTACGATCTCACTGCGCTCCACCACCCGGTTGTCGGCGGGACAATAATATTGTTGTTTGACCCGCTGCAGGTCGTCACGGTGCAGCATGTTGAAGGAGATGCCGCTACTGCGCGCGCCGGAGAAAAGACGCACCGGCATGGAGATCAAGCCAAAAGTCAGATATCCCGACCAGACGGAGGCCGCCATAGTTCACCTTGAGAGCGGAAAAGACGCACGCGTAGTGAAGTTTAGACTACGCGGGCGTATTTGATGCAAACCCCGCAGGAGGGGAACCCCAAGGTCAAGCACCATATATAGCTCCGCTCAGGACGTTATCCTACATCTTGTGCATTGGGGAGGCCAGCCTCACGCATTGCCAAACTCAATTCCCGCCCGTATTGTGACCGACGTGTACGATCTCGCAACCATAACTGACTTCGGTGATCGTTTGGTAATCGAGCGCTGGACAAGCGATCGCCTGGTAATCGGCTGCGTGCTGACTCTTTTGTTCGCCGTCCTCGCCCGCATATTGAGAGGTGTGACCACCGGGGGCGCGCTGGCCGGAGCCGTTAGCTGCTTCGTGCTTTATCTGGGTGGTGGCCCGGGCGCGTTTGCGGCGCTGATCACGGTCTTTGGGCTGGCCTGGATCACGACCCGGCTGGGCTATCAACGCAAACTGAAGCTGGGAACCGCGGAAAAGCGCGAGGGTCGAAACGCATCCCAGGTGTTGGCCAATCTGGGTATTGCCACGGCTTGCGCCGCGCTCCATATCCTCAGCCCTGACAATACCGTCTTCTTGCTGGCACTGACGGCGGCACTTTCCGAAGCTGCGGCCGATACCGTCTCGAGCGAGGTAGGGCAAGCCTTCGGCGACAATGCCCGACTGATTACCAATTGGACTTCGGTTCCCGCCGGAACCAATGGTGCGGTTAGCCTGGCCGGAACACTAGCGGGGATCGCCGCTGCTGCGATTGTGAGCTCAGTCTACGTCTTTAGCGGGCTGCTTCCGGGTCGTTGGCTCGTGATTTCGCTGGGCGCGGCCATCCTGGGCACGGTTGCGGACAGTTTTCTGGGCGCTTTGCTGGAACGGCGCGGAATGCTCAATAACGACTCAGTTAACTTCCTCAGTACCGCGGTGGCGGCCCTGGCGGCTTACGGGTTTTCCTGAGTTCTCAGGCAGTTTCAGGTTTTTACCCCGGTAGGTCATGTACTTACGGACCTTGCCCGAGGTTACCTGGCAGGCGAAAATTATAAAGTGCATCTTGGCTGAAGGATGCTTGCATCTCACTGCTTAGGTTGGGGTTCGCGGAATTTCTCCGACGAAACCCGAGAAGCGGCGAAAGACGATTTGAAGTAAATGAAGATTCAGACGTTTGTAATCGGTTATGTGCTGGCGCTGGCGCTGTTCCTGTTCGCCCAGCACCGGCCAGAGATGGCGGAGACCACCCAGGCAGGCGGCTTCCGCGAAGTCGTAGACCTCACGCATTCGCTGCCGACTCCCGTGTCCCAGTCGTCGCAGAAGGCTGTTTTCGGACTGCGAACGGTCGCCATGACCGAGAACGGTCGTTCCTCCGGGGCAGAAATTCCTTCCTCGGAACAATTCGCGACACGCATTGATGCTCCGGGCCGCCTGGTGCGCGGCATGTGGACTGTAGATCAGATCCCGGCCGGCCGTTTGATCGCGCCTATGGTGGTGCTGGATGCCAGCGCCGGCGCCAGGAGCAATCCGGATTACGAAATTTCCGTAGAAGACATCGCGCGCTGGGAGCAGGCCAACGGTCAGATCCCCTTGGGCGCGGTGGTGATGGCGCGCACGGGGTGGGACTCGCGCTGGAACTCGGCCAGGAGTTACCGCAATGCCGACGCTAAAGGCGTGATGCACTTTCCCGGATATTCCGAAGACGCGGCCCGATTCCTGACGGAAGGACGGAACGCCCTCGGCCTCGGCATCGACACGCCCGGCCTGCATCACAGTTCCTCAAACAATCAGGCCGTGAATCAGTACACTTCGGCTCACGGGCTCTACGTTCTTACCAACGTGGCCAACCTGGATCGCATGCCCGCCAGCGGCGCCATCGCTATGGTCGCTCCCATGAAGGTGACAGGCGGATCGGCGGCGCCGGTTCGCATTCTGGCGCTGGTGAAGTAAACTGAATTTCCAGGCACTGCTTCGCAGAACCCCGCTACTCAGCTGACAAGCAAGCCACCGATGAAAGGGCGATTTTTCGCCAACCGCGAAAGTCCGCCCAGTCTCTGATTGGCCAATGACTCACTTGAAATCGACGCGATGGCATAACCACATATGTACAATGGCATATCTGCCATCTTGTTTCGACCCTTTCCCAGCTCTACTCTGGTGACATCGGCAGCAAACCGTCGAGAACATGCTGCCATAGTAGGAGGAGTAAATGAGCGAACACTATCACGATGTCGGTGATCTTCGGTTTCTCAAGGAGATGGGGAAACTCGCGCCCACAGAATTCAACGCCTGGCTCAGCCTGGATAAGATTGTTCCCCGCGAAGGTGGAGCTATTCCGAGGAAGTATCGCGAACTCATCGCATTAGGGGTCGCTTTCACGACCCAGTGTCCCTACTGCATTGAAGTGCACGTAAAAGGCGCCAAAGCTGCAGGTGCGACGCGGGAGGAAATCGCCGAGAGCTCGCTGATTGCCGCCGCGTTGCGTGCGGGAGGCGCGGCCACGCACGGTGCCATGGCGCTGAAGTTCTACGACCAATTCTGAATCCGCCATCACCTGGCTGAATATGAATTCGGTCGGAGGATGCTATGAACAGGGAACGTGCACTGCAAGTCGTCCTGATGCTGGTGGGTTTGAGGCACTGCGGGTGATCAGTCGACGGTCAGGACGCGCGCGTTACTGGTGCCGCCGCTGGAGCAACCGACATCGCCAGTAGTGCCGGCTGGTGTCTTCACCGCGACGTTGAAGTTCCCGAGAGCGGGGATCATCGAAGAGGTAATGGTGCCTGCGAGCTGGGAACTACTGGTCACGGCAGTGGCGACAGTGGCGCCGTTGAAAACCATCAACGAGGAAGAAACGAACTGGCTGCCGGTCGCGGTGAGCACCAAAGTCGGCGGCAACTGTGAAAAGCTCGTGGTTGCCGGGGAGATTGAGTCGAGGACCGGTGCGGGGCGAGCGCTTCCGCAGAGAGGATTCAGCGCGTTGCATCCGGGCAGCAGCAAGACCACAAGCAGCAGTGAGCTGAGGTGACCCATCCGACAGAAAGACGGCATAGCTTGATGATACTGATTCCCGGTTGAACGTGATACCCGCCACGATATCCAGGTTCCGGCCTGGGCACTCATGAGCCAGCCTGGCGATTCTGATTCTCGAATGAAGCCGCGTCTCTGAACAACACGTCATTAGACAGCATTTGTCTTTAAATTTTCGCCTGCTGGTTGTTCTTCCATTGCTTTTGTAGAGTTTTTCGAGTTTCCTGTTTCTGTGGAGGAAACATGAGCGACCCACGTTTTCCCATCGGTAAGTTCACCTTTAACGGTCCGCCTGACGCGGAACAACGGAAGAAATTTATCGAGGACATCGCGCAGACTCCGGCCGCGCTGCGTGCGGCGGTGCGAGGCCTCACGCCGGAGCAGATCGAAACACCCTACCGCGATGGCGGATGGACGGTGCGGCAGGTGACCCATCATGTGCCCGAGAGCCACATGAACGCGTACATCCGTTTCAAGCTGGCCCTGACCGAAGATGCGCCCACCATCAAACCCTACATGGAAGACCGTTGGGCGATGCTGCCCGACGTGCAGTCCACGCCGCTGGAGGTTTCGCTGGCCCTGCTCGACTCGCTGCACGACCGCTGGGTACGCCTGTTGCGCGCGCTGCAACCGCAGGACTGGAAGCGGCCTTTCAACCACCCCGAGCTGGGAACCGTGCCCCTGGAGAAAAATCTCGCGCTTTACTCCTGGCACGGCAGACATCACGTGGCCCACATCACAGAGCTAAGAAAGAAGATGGGCTGGTGAAGACAGTCGATGTAGCAACGGGCGTCCCGCCCGTCCGGATTGCACAGGTTTTCGGGTGTGATCGAAAAGTTTCTTTGGCGATTGATCTCAATCCGGACGGGCGAGGACGCCCGTCGCTACATCGCGTCGATGACGGCAGGCTGACCCAATCGTGGCCACAACCAGGGATACTCCCCTGGCAGTCTGACCAAACCTGATCGAACCGGATTGTTGAGTACATATTCAACCTTCATCTCGATGCTCTCCTCGCGACGCAGTACCCGATCGAAGGATTCCTGCTGCCACACGCACCCTTTGCGTCCCAACGCCTGGTTAATTCGATGGGCCGAGGCACTCTTGATCGCCTGCATGATTTCGGCAACGCTAAAGGGGCCGTTTTCATCCGCGAGCGGAGTAAAGACAAGATGAACATGATCGGGCATGACTACCAGTCCATGAAGGTTGAACCGCTTTCGATTAGCGTACAGACATGCCTCGAAAACGATTGCTCGTGCAGATTCCGGAAGGATCCAGCGACAGTAAGTGTTGAAAGTGACGAAGAGCGCTTTGTAGTCGCTCTGATAATGCGGCAGCCTGCGGCGATACTCGTATTTCCGGAGCATCAGGAATAGTTAGCATAGTGCGCAGCGGACGGGCGAGGACGCCCGTCACTACATCGAGGTTTTCTTTGCACACTGCTCCCAATTCGGCAATCTCACCATACTTCGATGTAGCGACGGGCGTCCCCGCCCGTCCGGATTACACTACGCGCTAATTCCCGGCGCGGGACAATTCTTAAAAGAAAGGTTGACCGTCACAGACGACCTGCGATTGCTGGTGATATACAGATCGCAGTTCCTTTCCCAGTCCTGGACTCATCCACTAACTCGATTCACCCGTGGGTGCGAGTCCTATGTCGAACACTGTCCGGCTGTTTCCTTCCTCGTGCTGGGTTGTTTCCGTCGCGTTATTTTCCGTTCTGCTCGCCACCACGTGTCCGGGACAGGACGCTGGCACCGGAGCGATTCATGGAACCGTGATTGATGCCGGCGGCAGCCGCATCGGCGCTGCCACCATTGTGCTGGTGAATGCGGCCACCAACTTCCGCTACGCCACGACTACGGACATCACGGGCCGCTTTGCCTTCGAGCTGCTGCCGCCGGGAGACTACTCCGGACGCGCGGAGTCACCGGGAATGTCGCCGCAGACCACGCCACGCTTGCACGTGGATGTGGGCGGCACCACCGAACTGGAGTTCAAACTGGCGGTTGCGGGCACGAAGGAAACGGTGACGGTTTCGGGAGAACCGCCGCTGGTCGAAACCCAACCCAGCGGGTTATCTTCCCTGATCGACGAACGGGCCATCGACGAACTGCCGCTAAACGGGCGGCGTTATACCGATCTCGCGTTGCTTACTCCCGGGGTCACGCAGGATCCCCGGGGGCTGACTTCTGGCTCCAATGGCGACCTTGCTTTTGGCGGCATCCGCGGCTACCAGTCCAGCTACCTGGTGGACGGCGGGGACAACAACAACGCCTTCTTCGGGCAGGCCCGTGGCCGCTATCGCGCGCCCTACCAGTTCTCCAACGAAGTGGTACAGGAGTTCCGCGTTTCCTCGAACACCTACGGCGCAGACCTGGGGCGCGCCGGAGGAGCGGTAGTCAATGTAGTGACCAAGTCGGGTTCCAACCGTCTCCACGGAACGGATTTCTATTTCTTGCGCGACAGCGCGCTGGCCGCGAAGCATCCGTTCATGGATTTCAAGCCTCACGATCAGCAGCAGCAATTCGGTTTTACCCTGGGTGGCCCCATCCGGCGGAACCGCGCATTTTTCTTTGCCGGATTGGATCAGCACATCTTTCACATCCCCGCGGTGGTGCGCTTCGCCGACGGAAGTTCGGTGGTCACTCCCCTGCCCGGCGCTGGCCCGGCGACTCCCGGCGATTACGAAGCCACCGACCAGGCCCTGGTGCGCGCCACCGCGGCGCAACTGTCGCAGCAGGCCGGCACCTTTCCGGCATCGATGCTGGGGGATGCCGGATTCTTCAAGCTGGATCTGGTGCTCGCCCAGCATCACAACCTGTCGTTGCGGCTGAACACGTCCCGCTACTACGGGCACAACAATGTGTTTCTGGACCCGGCCAGCCCGCTGACCAACTTCGGCATCAGCGACAACGGAGAAGAAGATGTATCCACGGAAAGCGGGGCAGCGACTCTCACCAGCAATCTTTCCTTCAGGGCGGTAAGCCGTTTGCAGGTGCAGTTTTCCCGCGATCTGCAGTCGTCGAGCCCCAACAGTACGGACCCGCTGACCAAGATCCCCAACCTCATCGATGGCTTCGGACGATCCTCCATCCTTCCCCGCCAGACCCGCGAGCATCGCCTCCACATTGCCGAAACATTGAGTGTGGAAGGCAAAAGAAATTCCTGGAAGTTTGGCGGAGATGTGCTTTTTACTTGGATCTACAATTTTTTCCCGTCGCTCAGCGGCGGCGAATACATTTTCGATCCCATTAAAGTGAACCCGTTCACCTTTCAACCCCAGGAAGCGGGCCTGGAACTCACACGGTTGCGGGCGTACGCGCACGAGGTACCACATTATTATCAGCAGAGTTTCGGTCCAAGCGCGACGCATCCGGATACCAACGAGTACTCCGGATTTCTTCAGGACACGATCCGGGTAAGCGATCATTTCGCGCTAAGCCTGGGCGCGCGCTATGACCTGCAGACTTTCACAACGAAGGGACTGGAATCCAATCCGCTATGGCCGGACGCGGGCAAGGTTCCCTTCAACACCGATAACGTGGCGCCACGCGTGGGCCTGGCCTACTCCATCGGAGATCAGCGCCCGCTCGTGATCCGCGCCGGATATGGGCTGTTCTACACTCGCATTCCGCAGATTTACACTTCCACGGTTCAGAGTGACAACGGCCTAACCAAGAATTTTCTTTTTCTCAACAACAACAATTTTTTCGACCGGCAGGTCTTTCCCCACTACCCCAACCCGCTGGTCAATTGTCCGGTGAACGCCACGGATTGCCAGGCGCCATCCGCGCTTACGCAACTGGAGCAAGCCGACGTCTCCGCGTTTTCGCACAACTTCAAGACTCCGCGAGTCGAGCAGGCCAGCGTAAATGTGGAGCGCGAGGTCGCGCACCGGCTGGCTGTGGGCGTTTCCTACATGTACGTGCATGGCGTGGATCTGATCCGGGCACGCGACGTGAATCTCCCGCCGCCGGTGAGCGTCTCCTATCCTGTGTACGACGCTTCCGGGGTGAATTCTCTGGGCACGTACTACAACGTCGATTCTTTCTCTACCTGGCAACCTACTCAGAGCCTGACGTGTCCCTTCCCGCCTTGCATCAATCCGCTGGCTCGTCCGATTCCGCAACTTGGGTCGATCAATGTCTTCGAAAGCGCGGCCTCGAGCGTCTATCACGGCGCGACGCTTTCGATTCGGCGGCGCATGACCAGCGGTGTTTACTTCATGCTGTCGTACACCTTCGCGCATGCGGAGGATGATGGGCAGGATGCGCTGGTGGCGGGGCGTCCAGCCACAGTGCAGAACTCGTACGCGCCCAATTCGGAAAAAGGCCCCAGCGTCACCGATCAGCGGCAGCGCTTCGTGTTCTCTTTGGTACTCGCGCCCAAACCGTTTCACCGCGACCATGAATGGCTGGGAAGATTTTTCAACGACTGGAAGGCCTCCGGAATCGTCACAGTGGGCAGCGGGCGGCCGGTGAGCGCCACCGTGACTGGCGACGCGAATCAGGATGGCAACAACAGCAATGACCGGCTCCCCGGAGTGTCGCGCAACTCGCTGGTCGGACCCGATTACGCCACCACCGACTTGAGGCTGACTCGCCGTCTCCACATCGGCGAGCGTGTGAAGCTGGAACTGGTGGCGGAAGGGTTCAACCTGCTGAATCGCGACAACCTGCGCGTCCTCATTACCCAGGACGGATTCCAGACTAACTCGGCACAATTCGTTCAAGTCAGTAACACTATTGGAATCAATCACTTCCCGGGGCAATACTGGTCGCCGTCCAGCTTCCTGAAAGCCACTGACGCATACGCGCCGCGACAGATCCAGTTAGCGTTGAAGCTGATTTTCTAGGTCCAAAATGAGACGCGTGTGGCTCCTGAGTGCATTTTCTCTGGACGAAATCGATATATACCACTTGACTTGCCGCAGGAACCTTGCAATAACTATCCCCGTCCAAACGGGACCAGTTTGGGGGTGTAGTTCAGTTGGCAGAAGTAAGACTCCAGGAGGGCGAGTCCCTCGAGAATGCGTTGCGTCGCTTTAAGCGCAAAGTGCAGCAGGAAGACATCATCAAGGAGGTCAAGCGTCACTCCTTTTACCTGAAGCCTGGCGAGAAAAAGCGCGTCAAAGAAGCACTGGCGCGCAAGCGCAGCAGGAAAAAAGCACGCAAAGAACAAGACTAACGCAAGGTGGGCCACCTGATGTGGTGGCCCATTTCCTTTCCTGATTGTGTCCCGTTCGAACCGAAGTGTTTGGCGGCACTTCGCAAAATTCTAGTTTTCCATGTCTGAGGCGAGACATGGCGGGCCGAGTCCAGGGGCAGTATTCCAGGGGTTGTTTGAGGGGGCAACGATCCTGGGTCCACGCGCGTCACGCAATTCGTCTGCGAGGACACAGGGGATGGGCTGAAGGGAGCATCTCTCAATGGAATTTCAGGACAAGGTGTTGAAGTGCATCGATTGCGGCGCGGATTTTATCTTCACTGCGGGAGAACAACTGTTCTTTCACGACAAGCAGTTCAAGAACGAACCCAAACGCTGCAAAACATGCAAAACCAAGCGAGTGTCGGTTTTGGGGGCGGCGCCGTCGGGGCAAAACGGGGGTTTCGCGAAGGTGGAAACCCGCACTACCTGTTCACAGTGCGGCAAAGACACCACAGTGCCTTTCAAGCCTACGCAGGGGCGTCCGGTATTCTGCCGGGAATGTTTCCAGCAGAAGCGGCAAGTGGCAACAGCCTGATGTTGATTGAGAACTTGTAAAAGATTCCAGAGTCGCTGGCAAGCTCACCTTCCTCCTGCTTTCCCGATTCCAAGGCGAATCTCGTCTGCTGGTGGCGGACTCTGCCCGGCGGAGGCAAGTTTTCTCGTCTTCGTGGCGCCAGGCCCTGCGTTAGTCAAGCCTGCGTTAGTATAGAAACGTGGCCAGCTTCCAGGTAATAAATTTCGGCTGCCGCGCTACTCAGGCAGACGGCGCCGCTATCGAGCGCCAGTTCCGGGAGCGAGGCTGGGTGCGGGCGGCCGATCCAGCGGAAGCCGGGATTGTGGTGCTGAACACCTGCACGGTTACAGCTGCGGCCGATCAGGATGCGCGCGCCGCCATCCGACGTATTCATCGTAAGAACCCCGAAACGCAGATCGTGGTCACGGGCTGCTACGCGCAGCGCGCGCCCGAGGAAATTGCCGCCCTGCCCGGCGTATCGCAAGTCATTGGAAATTCGCACAAGCATCAACTGGCGGAAATCGCTGGAGCCAGGCTTCGGACCTCGGGCGTCGGACCTCGGACGCCGGACCTCGGACTTCAGACCTTGGACCTCCGACCTCGGCTTAACGACCTTGACTGCGAAGCAGGTTCACAGGCAGCAGGCTTCGTCCCGTTGACGCGACTTGCGTCCGAAGTCCGAGGTCTGGCGCCCGAGGTCCGCAGCCCGATTTTCGTTTCCGACATCTTCGCCCACACTGAATTGCAGGCTGCGCCGGTGTTCGACGCAGCCAACGAGCGCACGCGGCCCAACCTCAAGGTGCAGGATGGTTGCGACAACCGCTGCTCCTTCTGCGTCATCCCCTACGTTCGAGGACAGAGCCGCTCTTTAAAGCTGGCCGAGGTGATTCGTGAAGTTGACGGACTGGTGGCGGCGGGCTATCGCGAAGTCGTGATCTCTGGCATCAACCTGGGCCGGTGGGGGCGGGATTTAGCCGTCAGCCCTCAGCCCTCAGCCGTCAGCAGAACCGGACAACTACCAACCACGAGCGCCCAACGGCCAGGACTCACAGATCTGGTGCGCGCAATTCTCTCCGAAACGAATTTGCAAAAGCTACGCATCAGTTCGGTCGAGCCCATGGACTGGAGTGACGAACTGATCCGACTGGTGGCTACGTCGCCGCGCATCGCCAAGCACGCGCACGTTCCGATGCAATCCGGCAGCGATGCCGTGCTGCGGCGAATGCATCGCAAATACCGTCCCTGGCACTACCGGGAGAGAGTCGAGACGATCCGCGCAGCCCTGCCGACGGCGGCAATAGGAGCCGACGTGATGGTGGGCTTTCCCGGCGAGACCGAAGAAGAATTCGAAGAGACACGCCGTATGGTGGAGGATCTGCCTTTCACTTATCTCCACGTATTCACTTACTCGGCGCGCCCGGGAACGCCGGCGGCTGCGATGGCCAGCCAGGTCCCGGCAGAGGTCGCCCGCGAGCGCAGCCGAATTCTGCGCGAAATCGCTTCAGAAAAGAAGCTGGCTTTTATGCGTGGATTTGTCGGCGGGCCGGTGGAAGCGATTACGTTAAGCCTCTCCGGGCGAAGCTCTGGAAGCGAAACGGAAGCTCTCACCGATAATTATCTGCAACTGCGGCTGACGGGAAAGCTCGCGCCAAACCAGTGGATTCGGGCAAGAGTGCAGAACCTAATCGACGGAGAACTGGTTGGGATGCCCGCGTGAGGCTTGGGCGGCTAGATATCTTCGATCACCTGCCGAAAACTTCCCTGAGAAGATTCGTGGTCTGTGCCGCCGGATCCTTACGAATCTTCCTTTCTTCCTGGCCCAACTCAAAAAACAGTCCGTCGAGAGCCTTGGAGACGACGTAGTGACTGATGTCCAGGTCCTGATTTTTGGCGAACGGTATCGATCTGTATTGCGCCACCAGCGCCTCGTATTGCTGGTTGACTCCGTTAGTTGCCATTGTCCTTTCCACGACGGGCCGGAATGCCGCCGTGAGCTGCGGCGTGGTTTTGAGCTTGAAATAGTCTGTGGCGGCGGTGTCGCTGCCGGAAAGGATATTGCGTGCGTCATCGAAGGTCATCGCTGTAATGGCATCAATGAAGATTTTTCTCGCTGCCGGGGCGGCGGCTTCCGCCGCCCGATTCATGCTTAAGACGAAACTGTCCACCTTCGGTCCGTACCCGAGCATACGCAGCCCTTTTTCCAGCGGTCGTAGATTGCTGGGCATAAGAATCTTGATGTCGGGATTGCCGAAATAGCCGTTGGGTCGCCCTGTGAGCTTGACGGATTGTTCCGCTCCGATCTGAAGCGCCTGTTTCAGGCCAGAGGAGATCTTGGAATCACTCAGATCGCTTCCCAGACCCAGACGTCTTGCAATCTCTCCCGCCTGGGCCAAAGCCAGGGTCGTCATAAATAACAGGGTGGTGACAAGCAATAGGCTGCGCTTCATCATTAGAGACTCCTTGCGGTTCCGTCTTCCAAGGCGGCTTGCAATATTCACGGCGCCGATGGTTCAAAAAGAAAATTTCGCTGCCAGGCTACCCAGGGTCAGGTTTCGGCACCTAAGTTTCGACGTTACACCACGTCAAGCAAGAACGTAACTGGGATTCGATAAACCTTAATGGAGGATGAACTCATGGGCAACGAAACGGAACGGAATCAACAGAATCCGGGCCAGCGGCAGCAGAACAATCCTGGAAACGCAACCGATGCGACCAAGAAGGATCCGTATCAGAGCGGTGCGGATGTTCACAATCCGCAGGATCCGACGCGGAAGAATCCCGGCCAGGACAGCGGCACCGGGGAACGCAGGGATCGTGAGGGATCCGAAGACGTCGAGAAGCGTCGCGCTTCATAACCAGGGTACGCAAAAACACAAGACGCAAAACAACAAGTGGAGGAGAGGAGCCACGGCTGATTGCCGTGGCTTTTTCCTGTCTGCCATGCCGTTCATCTTCCGTCATGCTATACTTTTCATCTCATCCGTGCCTGTAGCTTAAGGGGAGGGCTGTATCGATAAACGTTTTATCCGCACAAACGAGCGCATTCGGGCGCGGGAAATCCGCGTAATCGATGACGAAGGCCAACAGATTGGTATTTTGCCTCCCTACGACGCGCTCAAAATGGCCCGCGAAAAGAACCTGGACCTGGTCGAGATTTCGCCCACCGCGACTCCGCCTGTTTGCCGGATCATGGACTACGGGAAATTTCTGTATCAGCAGGAGAAGAAAGAACGCGAAGCCAAAAAGCACCAGAAAGTGATCGTAGTCAAGGAAGTAAAGTTCCGCATCAACGTGGACGACCACGACTACCAGACAAAAAAGAACCACGTGCTGCGCTTTCTGGACGAAGGGGACAAGGTCAAGGCGACAATTTTCTTCCGCGGACGGGAGATGACGCGCACCAACCTGGGACGCGAAATCCTGGAACGGCTGATCAAGGACATCGCTGACAAGGGAATCGTGGAGTTCCGGCCGCGGCAGGAAGGCAATACGTTGCATGCCATCCTGGCGCCCAAGAAAGACGCTGGACAGAAACAGCCAGCACAATCGCAACCGGCCCCAGGCCGTGCGAATCAAGCCTAGGAATCTAGAAAGCACTTAGCAAATTGGCACTTGGCATTTAGCCAGGGCAAATGCCGGTATGGCTAAGTGCCGATTGCTGAACTGAGGATTTATGCCCAAGCTAAAAACCCATAAGGGCGCCGCCAAGCGCTTCAAGAAGACCGCCACAGGCAAGGTCAAGCGCCATCATTCGCACTTGCGCCACATGCTGACGTCCAAAGACAAAAAGCGTAAAGGCAAGCTGCGTCAGGCAGTGCTGGTGAGTGATGCGGATACGCCCAAGATCAAGCGGATGATTCCGTACTAGATGTGTTTGTGTGGACGCGGGCGACTCGCCCGCGTAGGTGGCTGCAAGTGCTATAGCCGCAGCCCATGCGTGTGAAGAGGCGATCAGACCTTCGAGTCTCCTACCTCCAGCCGCCGTAATTTGAAGTTAAAAAGGAGCTACCCATGCCTCGCGTAAAACGGGGAACCAAGCGTCGCGCCAAGCGCAAGAAGATACTTGACCGCGCCAGCGGTTATTTCCTAACCAAATCCAAACTTCACCGGTCAGCCAAAGAAGCGGTACAACGGGCCCTGAAGTTCGCCTACTCCGGACGCAAACAGAAGAAGCGTCAGTACCGCTCGCTCTGGATCGTGCGCATCGGCGCCGCCGCCAAGCTAAATGGGATGAGTTACAACCAGTTCATCCACGGGCTTAAGAAAGGCGGGGTGGAACTGGATCGCAAGATTCTGGCCGACCTCGCGGTAAATGATCCTGGCGCGTTTAAGAGCCTCGCCGAGCAGGCGAAGGGCGCTCTCGGCGGGGCAGCGTAAATCGGCTTCTAGCTTCTGGCTCTTGGCTTCCAGCCAGGGCGGGTCTGAAGGGGCTTCAGTCGGCTGCGGAAAAGCGCCGACTGCGGGCGGGTTGGGATATACGCTTTGTGGAAGGGCACGACTTCAGTCGTGCCACACAGTCGCCCAGAACCAGCCCGGCTTTGGCCGCCGCGGTTTCGCTGTCTCATCCTGCCGCTGTCTTGTTGCAGCGTGGGCAATTGTCGGAAAGAAAATGTGGCATACACCGTCCCCAAACTGAAGAGCTACTCCGCAGCGGCGCTGGACAAGGCTGTTGAGAAGTTGCGTGCTGCGCTGAACCAGGAAGCCATGGCCGTCAAGAATGAGGCCGACTGGAAAGCCTTCCGCGATCGTTGGATGGCGCGCAAGAACGGTGTTCTCACCCAGATCAACGATCTGTGGCTGAAGGTGGCACCGAAAGACGCGAAGCGCGAAGTGGGGCAGCGCGTCAATGAAATCAGAGCGAACGTCACTGAGGTGGTGGAAAGCAGGCAAGTAAAGGCAATTCACCGAGGAGTGGTTGATTCCTTTGAGTTCCGCGATTCGGTCACCGCGGAAGTCACTTCGGTTACGTCGCGTCTCGACATCACCCTCCCCGGCATCTGCCGTCCGCTGGGTGCGGAACATCCCGTGATCAAGACGGTGCACGAGATCGTCTCCGTGTTCCGCAATCTCGGCTACTCGGTGCAGGAAGGGCCGGTGATCGAGACCGATTATTACAACTTCGAGGCGCTCAATTTTCCGCCCAACCATCCGGCGCGCGACACGCAAGATACTCTTTTCATCGCCAGGCAGGAAGCGAAGCCGCAGCGCGAGCGCCTGCTGCTGCGGACGCACACCTCCCCGGTGCAAATTCGCACCATGGAGAAGATGAAGCCGCCGGTCCGCATCGTGATTCCGGGCACGGTGCACCGCAACGATCCACCCGACGCCAGCCACTCGCCCATGTTCCACCAGATCGAAGGACTGGCGGTGGACACGAACATCACATTCTGCGACCTGAAGGGCACGCTCGACCACGCCATGAAAGCGCTGTTCGGATCGAACGTGAAAACCAGCTTCCGGCCGTCATTCTTTCCTTTCACTGAGCCGAGCGCCGAGATGCTGGTGTCGTGCTTCATCTGCGGAGGCAGCGGAAAACGCGGCGCCGAGCCGTGCCGCCCCTGCAAGCAGACAGGATGGATCGAGATTCTGGGCTGCGGCATGGTCGATCCGAACGTCTACGGTTTCGTGAATTACGACCCCAAGAAAGTCAGCGGGTTTGCCTTTGGCATGGGCGCAGACCGCATCGCGATTCTGAAATATGGCGTGGATGACATTCAGTTGTTCTTCAACGGGGATGTGAGATTTTTGGAGCAGTTTGGGTAGAAGCTCTCAGCCGTCAGCTCTCAGCCGTCAGCGAGAGTCAGTACGGTGCAAGGGCTGATGGCTGAGGGCTGAGGGCTGACGGCTGAAAGCTGTAAATGAAACTCTCTTCCAAATGGCTGCGCGAGTTTGTTGACCCCAAGGTGGACGACCTCCGCTTGGCGCAGGATCTCACCTCGGTTGGAATCGCGGTCGAGGGGATCAGCGGCTCGGGTGAAGACACAGTCTTCGAGATGGAAATTGGGACGAATCGTCCTGACGCCATGAATCATTACGGCGTCGCGCGCGAGGCGGCGGTCATCTACAACCTGCCCTTGAAGCCGATCGTGCCGAAACTGCCGGCGACCTCAGCGGCTAAAGCCGCTTACGCCAATGCGGCTTCTGGCACGGCTAAAGCCGTGCCCTCCCCGACCGTGTCCTCAGCGACCGTGCCATCCCCAGCCATGTCCTCCCCCAACGCGCCCTCCCCGAGCGCGTCTTTTCCGATTGAGATTGCCGAGCCTGGGCTCTGCCCTCGATTCAGCGCGCGCGTGGTGCGGAACGTCACGATCAAACCTTCGCCGGCCAGAATCGCGCACCGGCTTGGCCTGCTCGACCAGCGGCCGATCAGCAACGCGGTCGATGCTACCAACTACACACTGTGGGAGATGGGGAAGCCGACCCACGTCTTCGATCTCGACCTGCTCGAAGGCGGCAAGCTGGTCGTGCGTTATGCCCGAGATGGCGAAACGCTCAAGACTCTCGACGGGGTCGAGCGCAAATTGAGCAGCGAAGACCTGATCATCGCGGACGCGCGCAGACCGGTGTCGCTCGCGGGAGTGATGGGCGGGTTCGACACGATGATCACCGACAAGACCCGCAACATTCTGATCGAATCAGCGTGGTGGGATCCGGGCATCATTCGCAAAATGTCGCGCCGCCACGGACTGCATACCGATGCGTCGCATCGCTTCGAGCGCGGCGCGGATTTCGAGTCCACGGTGCTCTCGTGCGACCGGGTGGCGGAGCTGATACTCGAATCCGGCGGTGGCGAGCTGAGTGGCGGCCTGACCGACGTGCTTGCCCGGCAAGTCGACCTGGCTCCGGTGGCGCTGCATCTTTCGGAGGTGCATCGCATTCTCGGAGAAAAATTAGAGACCAACGAAATCTTTCGCATCCTCAAGCAGCTTGGTTTCGAGATGATGCCGGAGCGCGGCGGCGACCCCGATTTCACGGTCCACATTCCGAGCTGGCGGCTGGATGTGGAACGCGAGATCGATCTGGTGGAAGAGATCGCGCGCCTGCACGGCTACGACAAATTCGCCAACACTCTGCCCGCGTATGCCGGGGCTGTGGTTGAACCGCCGGATGCGGAGAAAGACCGCAAGCTGCGCGCGTCTTTACTCGCACTAGGTTATAACGAAGCAGTTTCCCTAACCTTCATCTCTCACCAGGACGCGGAAATGTTTTCTTCGGTGCCGGTGGTCGAACTGGCCAACCCGCAAAGCGAGGAAGCGTCGGTCATGCGGAGTTCGCTCGTGCCGGGCATGCTCAACATGCTGGCTTACAACCTCAACCGTGGCGCGGACAACGTGCGCCTGTTCGAAGCGGGCAGCATCTTCGAAGCTACGGGCGCGGCGACGGTCGAGCCCAGGCGCGTCTGTGTGGGAGCGACCTCCCCACCCTCCGCAAAGAACGCGGAAGGATGGGGCACCCAGGACGGAGGATTTTTCCACCTGAAGGGAGATGTGGAAAATCTCCTGCACCCATTTCAGCACGACGTGCTGACCTATGATGCGCAGTCGGCGGACTATTATGATTCGGGGTGCTCGGCGCGGGCGCTGATGGATGGCGTGACCGTGGCCCAGTTTGGCCGGATTCATCAGGAGATTGCTGCGGCGCGCAAGCTGCGGCAGGACGTTTTTATCGCTGAGGTTTATCTTGACCGGCTCTACGCGCATGGCCTCCGCCGGGTGCGGTATGAGCCCTTGCCACGCTATCCGGCGGTGGAGCGGGATTTTTCGTTTGCCTTTGACGAGGGAGTGGCATTCGAGAAAATTTACAGGAGCGTGACCGGGCTCGACCTGGCGGAATTGCGCAGCTTCGTTCCGGTCGAGATTTTTCGCGGGGGCAATGTTCCGGTGGGAAAATATTCGATGTTGCTGAGGGCCCGGTTTCAGTCGGCGGAGCACACACTGCGAGAGGATGAAGTCGCGCAATGGTCGGCGCGCATCATCAAAGCGCTTGAGGAACTGGGCGGCAAGTTGAGGTCGTAAAGAAATTGAGGACGTAAAACACTGCCGAGCTGCGCTCGGCCCGCCGGGTCTGAGACCCGGCTCTACACGGTTCTTGCTGATGTCGGTCGCAATCCTCCTCATCGGGCTTTTTTTAACTTCCCTCTTCGCTGTGGGTCAAACATCGCCGCGGGCTCCTACTTTCTATAAAGATGTCGTTCCCGTCCTTCAGAACCACTGCCAGAGTTGTCACCGCCCGGGCGAAGTTGCTCCGATGCCGTTGGTGACTTATGAGCAGACTCGGCCATGGGCGCCGGCCATTGCGAAGGCGGTCCAGAGCCGAATGCTGCCCCCCTGGTTTGCTGATCCGCGAGTTGGGCATTTTTCCAATGATCCATCGCTGACCGAAGACCAGATCGCGAGCCTGCTGGCATGGGTGAGGATCGGCGTCCCACCCGGCGATCCGCATGACGCGCCACCGCCGCGACAGTGGCCTGAATTATGGAACATTGCGAAGCCGGATGTGATTCTGCCGATGGCGAAGCCGGTCGCAATCCCGGCGGATGGCGATGTGGAATACACGTACGAAATCGTGCCCACGCATTTCGACAAAGACGAGTGGGTGCAAATGGCGGAGGTTCATCCTTCCGGCGCACAATATGTGCACCATGCCGTCGTCTATGTCCGACCGCCGGATTCGGATTGGTTGCGCCATGCTCCGATTGGCGCGCCCTTCACCGCTTCGACTCTCAGCGATCCGAAAGATCGGCTGGACGCGCATGGAACCACCAGCGATCTGCTGTTGGTGTACGCGCCGGGAAGCTCTCCCGATCAGTGGCCGGATGGAATGGCGAAGTTCGTTCCCGCGGGATCAGACCTCGTGTTCCAGGTGCACTACACAACCAATGGCACGGCGGGGAACGATCAGAGCAGCATCGGCCTGGTGTTCGCGAAGTCGCCACCGCTCCAGCGCGTGATCACTCTGCAGCTGAACGATCACGCATTTATTATTCCGCCGGGCGCGGATGATTTTCGGGTGGAGGTGCAGGGCACGTTGCCGCATGACGCCACGCTGCTCAGACTGTTTCCGCACATGCATCTACGCGGAAAACGGTTCGAGTATGACGTTGTGCAGCCCGGCGGGTCGATTGAGCCTCTGTTGCGCGTGAACTATCACTTTCATTGGCAGTTGAGCTATCGCCTGGCGGAACCGCGACTGCTCAAGGCGGGAACCAGGCTGCGCGCAGTGGCGTGGTATGACAACTCGCGTAACAATCCGCACAATCCTGATCCCACTGCCACGGTCAGGTGGGGCGATCAGACCTATCAGGAAATGATGGTTGGATTCTTTGACGTGGCGGTGCCCGCAAGCATGGACAAGGAGCAGTTTTTTGTCCGTAGCTCGGATGCGTCTGGGCCAGGACGCTAACAGGCCGTCGCGAATCGCTTGCAGCGGCACAGCAGGTCTCCGTCTCGACTCCCCCTCGTTAACACTCGGGTTTCGCTCAGGGCAGGCTCTCCACTTCGCTCGCTTCGCTACGCTCCGGTCCGGATGACAAGTCTGCGGATATAAGGCGAAGCATTAGAAAGTGAGCTAAAATCCCGGACGGCCTGGAGGTCGAAATGCTCAGCTACTCGCGTGGACCAGATGAGCCGCTATGGGAGAAGACCATCGGGCAGGTGCTCGACCAGACCGTCGAACGCTGCGGCGATTGCCTGGCCCTGGTTTCGCGTCATCAATCGAAACGTTATACCTGGCGCGAACTGCGCGGACTGGCAGACTCGGTTGCGCGCGGGTTGTGGTCGCTCGGGATCAGGCCTGGAGATCGGGCAGGCCTCTGGTCCACCAACTGCGTGGAATGGGTGATGCTGCACCTGGGATGTGCGCGGGCCGGGGCGATCCTGGTCAATGTCAATCCCGCGTACCGCTCCCACGAACTGGCATTCACTTTGCGCAAGTCACGCATGAAGGCGCTTTTCCTTTGGGAGCGTGACGGACGCGCTGAATACGCGCAGATTCTTGCGGAAGCCGCGCGTGGTCAGGCGCTTCAACTCGAACACGTGATTGTCTTCGGAACGCCGGGGTGGGCGGAATTTCTCCGAGCCGAAGGCGAAGTGTGGCCCGCGATTCAGCCCGAAGACGTAGCCAACATTCAGTACACCTCAGGAACCACCGGCACGCCGAAAGGCGTGATGCTCACGCACCGCAATCAGGTGAATAACGGCAGGATGCTGGCGCAAGGCATGCGTTATACCGAACGCGATCGCATCTGCGTGCCGGTGCCGATGTACCACTGCTTCGGCTGCGTGATCGGAACCATGTCGGCGCTGGCGAGCGGGGCGGCGATCATCCTTCCTAACTGGACGTTCGATGCCCGCGCTACGCTCGAGGCAATCGACGAGGAGCAGGCGACGTCGCTCTATGGTGTGCCTGCTATGTTCATCGCCGAACTGGGTCACCCCGAGTTCAGAAACTTCAAACTGGCCAGCCTGCGCACGGGGATGATGGCCGGCGCGCCTTGTCCGGTGGAGGTGATGAAGCGTGTCATGTGCGAAATGCATTGCAACGAGTTGACGATCGGCTACGGTCAGACTGAGAGCACCCCGGTGGTCACAATGTCGGGACAGAGCGATCCGGTTGAGCTGCGTGTCTCCACGATCGGCAAAGCTCTCCCTTGCACGGAGATGAAGATCGTGTCGCCATTGGACGGCGCCACGTTACCGACCGGCGAGCAAGGCGAGGTGTGCGCTCGCGGGTACATGGTGATGAAGGGTTATGACGACGAACCCGAGGCGACTGCGCGGGCCGTCGATCGCGAGGGCTGGCTGCATACTGGAGACCTGGGTGTAATGCGTGACGACGGATACATTCACCTGACTGGCCGCGCCAAAGACATGATTATCCGCGGCGGCGAGAATGTTTATCCACGGGAAGTAGAAGAATTCTTGTACAAACATCCGAAGATCGCGGAAGTGCAGGTGGTGGGAATTCCGGATGAGCGGCTGGGCGAATTAGTGCTGGCGTGGATAAGACTGAAAACAGGCGAGAGCGCCACGGAAGACGAGATTCGCAGGTTCTGCGAGAACCAGATTGCGTACTTCAAGATCCCCCAGTACGTCCGCTTCGTGGACGAGTTCCCGATGACCGTGACCGGCAAGATCCAGAAGTTCAAGATTCGCGAGATAGAAGTAAAGGAGCGCGGCCTGGAGTGATCGGTGAATCGCGAAACAGCGTGAGCTTGCCTTCGCGTAACGGATGCTAAGATACGCAACGATGAACCCCCCTTCTAAAATGCGTTTCTCTTCCTTTCGATCTGCCATGCTGCTTGCGTCACTTTTGCTCCCTCTGCTTGCCTCCGGTTCAAGCACAACCCAGACTGCGCAAGTCTTTCGCCTCGACGGCGGTGATTCCACTTACGCTTTTGGAGTCAACGAGCGCGGCGAGTTGCAGACCATTTACTGGGGTGGCCGCGTCGGAGCGAACGATAGCATTCCGGCTGCGCATTCGCTTCCGGAGTGGGCTTCGTTCGATTCGCCATACACCACAACGCCTCAGGAGTACGCAGGTTGGGGTGCGGGATTGTTTACTGAGCCCGCGCTGAAAGCCAGTTTTGCCGATGGCAACCGCGATCTGGTGCTGCACTTTGTCCGCGCCATGCCAAATGCTCCGCAATCGCTGGACGTGTTGCTTAAGGATATTTCCCGTGAGATTTATGTGACATTGCGCTACTCCATTGACCCTGAAAGTGGCATCCTCGCCCGCTCCGCCAGCATCGAAAATCGGGAAAAGCAGCCGGTGATGATCGAGCAGGCTGCGGCAGCGCAATGGACTCTTCCTCCCGCTCGTTACACCCTCAACTATTTAACCGGCCGATGGGCTGGAGAATGGACGCTGAATCAGGAACTGATTCAGGGCGGAGCACGTGTCATTGAGAGCCGCCGCGGAACCACCGGCCACCAGGCCAACCCGTGGTTTGCGATTTCCCGCGAAGCTGGCCAGGACAACGCGAGCCTGCCGATCGCGAGCAATAACGAAGAGCATGGTGAAGTTTGGTTTGGCGCACTGGCGTGGTCGGGTTCCTGGCGGATTACCGTGGAGAAGACCCAGTTTGACGCGGTGCGCGTGACCGGCGGATTCAATCCTTTTGATTTCGCGTACAAGCTGAAACCCGGCGAACATCTGGAGACGCCCATTTTTTATGGCGGCTATTCCAATCACGGCCTGGGTGGCGCCTCGCGGCTGCTGCACCATTTTGAAATCGCTCGCATTCTGCCCCACGCGCCGGACCCCAAGCCGCGTCCCGTGATCTACAACTCGTGGGAGGCCACGGAATTCAAGGTTGATGAAGCCGGCCAGATGGCGCTGGCGGAGAAAGCGGCGTCGATTGGCGTGGATCGATTTGTTATGGACGACGGCTGGTTTGGGCAGCGCAGGAACGACCACGCCGGACTGGGCGACTGGTATGTGAATCCGGAGAAGTTTCCGCATGGCCTGAAGCCGCTGATCGATAAGGTTCACTCGCTCAACATGGACTTCGGTTTGTGGGTCGAGCCGGAGATGGTCAACCCGGATTCGGACCTTTATCGAAAGCATCCCGACTGGGTTTTGAATTTTCCCGGACGCCCTCGTTCGGAGTCGCGCAATCAGCTGGTGCTGAACCTGGCTCGCCCCGATGTGCGCGACTATGTCGCGGGATTTCTGGACAAGCTGCTCACCGAAAATGATATCGCCTTTCTCAAGTGGGACTACAACCGCAACTGGTCGGAGCCGGGATGGGACCAGGTTCCCGTGGACGAGCAGCGCGGCGTCTACGTCGAGTTCATCCGCAATCTGTATTCGATACTCGCCGACCTGCGCAAGAAACATCCCAAAGTCGAGATCGAAAGCTGCTCGGGCGGCGGCGGGCGCGTGGATTTGGGAATTTTGCGCTACACCGACGAAGTTTGGCCCTCGGATAATACCGATCCCTTCGATCGCCTATCGATGCAGGACGGTTTCAGCTACGCTTACACGCCGCAGATCATGATGGCCTGGGTTACGGACTCGCCCCACTGGTTCAACTTCCGCTCTACATCTCTTACTTATCGCATGCTGAGTTCGATGCAGGGTTCGCTGGGTATTGGCGCCAATCTGAATCGTTGGACCACCGAGGACTTTGCCACTGCCAAGCGGTTGATCGCCGTTTATCACGCCGTGCAGCGAACGATCGTGCGTGGCGATCTTTACCGGATCATCAGCCCGCGCAACGGTAGTGAGTTCTCGGTAACCGAGACGGTTTCGGGCGACAAGAATCAGGCCGTCGTCTTCGCCTTCACGCACTCGACCCAGGAGGGCCGCGGCTTTCCCTTGCTCCAACTGCAAGGCCTGGATGCTGATGCCGAATACAAACTCGTCTGGATCGAAGGCAAGGCCTGGCCAGACACTCCGGCCATCGCCTCCGGTGCGTGGTGGATCCACCATGGTATCCAGTTGGACCTGCGTGGAGATTTCCAGGCTGCCGCATTTCAGTTGGATCGCCAGCGCTAGTGGCTCAGTTTGGAATCCTGATTGCTTTTAAGAGTGTCATCCTGAGCGATCCCACCTCTTCGCTGGCGAAGAGGTGGGTGAGTCGAAGGCCCCCTATTTTTAGGATGTGGGGCGGAAAACTATCCTGGGACGGTCTTAACGTTACAGTGAGGGTAGAGGTCCTTCGACTGCGCGGCTGCTTCGCGAGGCGAAGCAGCTACTCCGCTCAGGATGACAATGGGTGAGGAGAGTTTCTTCTTCATTGTGCTAGGCTGACGATCTATGGCAGAAACAGCCATCCAGCAGAAGTCTTTTCTCAGCGGCAAAGTCGCCCACTTCACCGAATCCGTTATCCGTGAAATGACGCGCCAGGCCATGCTGTATGGAGCGATCAATCTGTCGCAGGGTTTTCCTGATTTTCCGGCTCCGGCTGAGATCAAGCGTGCGGCGCAGGAGGCGATTGCAGCTGACGTCAATCAGTACGCCATCACCTGGGGAGCTAAGAATCTGCGCAACGCCATCGCTCGGCAGATGCAGGTATGGCAGGGCATTCCGGTGGATCCGGAGCGCGAAATTACGGTGTGCTGCGGTTCCACCGAGACCATGATTTCGGCGCTGCTGGCGGTGTGCAATGCCGGAGACGAGGTCGTCATCTTCGAGCCGTTCTACGAAAATTATGGGCCGGATGCAATTCTTTCCGGCGCCAAGCCGCGATTTGTGAAGTTGCGTCCACCGGCCACGCCAGACGGCGAATGGACGTTCGATGAGCGCGAACTGCGAGCGGCGTTTCACAATCAAACCAAGGCGATCATCGTAAATACTCCCAACAATCCTACCGGCAAGGTGTTCACCCGCGGGGAGCTGGAGCTGATCCGCGATCTGTGCGTTGAATTCAACGTCCTCGCCATCACCGATGAAATCTACGAGCACATTCTTTACGACGGCACCCGGCATATTTCGATGGCCGCGCTCGAGGGAATGCGCGAGCGGACGATCACGATCAACGGCTTGTCGAAGACCTACAGCGTGACCGGATGGCGCGTGGGTTGGGCAGTCGCGCCCCCCGCGATCACCGACGCGATTCGCAAGGTGCATGACTTTCTGACCGTGGGCGCGCCCGCGCCGCTACAGGAGGCTGGAGCATCGGCGCTGGAATTGCCTGCGAGTTATTACCAGGACCTGGCAGAGGGATACCGCAAGCGGCGCGATCGGCTGATCCCGGTATTGGGCGAGGTCGGGTTTCGCTGCTTTTTGCCTCGCGGCGCGTATTACGTGATGACTGACATCAGCGCCTTCGGGTTCGAGAACGATATCGAGTTCTCGAAGAATCTGGTGAAAGAAATTGGAGTGGCGACGGTGCCAGGATCGAGTTTCTACAACGATCCGCGGGATGGGGCGCAGCAGGTGCGGTTTGCCTTCTGCAAGCGCGATGACACGCTGGACGCGGCAGGTGAGCGGCTGCGAAAGTTGCGGATACCGAGATAATTTCAGACGGCCTCCAAGGCAAAGCCTGTCCTGAGCGAAATCGAAGGAACTCCCGGCGCTACGAAAACCGGACGGGCGGGACGCCCGTCGCTCCATCGATGTAACTTTGATCCATACACAGGTTTCTGCGGTATACTGCGCTCAAGTTCCCAAATTTTCCTTTTTAGGAAGTGGCACCATGTCTGTGAGAATGGCTGAAGGGGTATCTGTTCAGGTTCCGGCTGACGATTTTCAGGCGCTCGAAGAGAAAGTCTATCGCACCATTGAGCTGTACAAGTCGGGACGAGAGGCCCGGGCTGCGGCGGAGCGCGATACGCAGCGTCTGCGGCAGCAGTTGGAAGAGCGCGAAGAGGAACTCGAGGGCTTGCGCCGTGAGATGGTGCGATTGCGCAAGGAACGCGAGGAGATTCGCGGCCGGGTAGAGAAGATGCTGACACAGATCGAATCGATTTCCGAGGAGCAGGCGGTCAGCTGATCCGGTCAGGGTCGCGGTCCTGAGGAGAAACTATGGCATCGGCCACGAAGCATCCTGCGGTCAAGGATCCCGGTAATAACCCGGTCCGGGTGGAGATTTTCGATCAGCCTTACAATCTGCGCGGCTCCGACGCAGAGTACATTCTCAAGCTGGCCGAGTACGTGGACGGAAAGATGCGCGCGGTGGCCGAACAGACACATACCGTGGATACAGCGCGCCTGGCGGTGCTGGCGGCGCTGAATATCGCCGATGAATACCACTTGCTGAAACGGAATCAGGATGCAGGATCGATCGATTATCTGAAGCGCGCCCAGCATCTCTCCAGCGCGCTGGATGAAGTGCTGGGGGAGAAGCTGCGGGCGGGATAGTAGCTGTCAGCTCTCAGCCGTCAGCTATCAGCTAAATCGCGGCAAGACCTTGGTTGTGCTGAAAGCTGACAGCTATACCAGACTGTGGAGCTTCGCTCCGCTGGACGGGCGGGGACGCCCGTCCCCACGTATTCGTCGTGGTTTTCCCGTTACGTAAGTCGCTGGCAAGCTGAGTGCCAACTTTTTGCGTCCACCCTATTGCCAACGCGGGGATGTTTCCCCTAGCATCCTGACTGAAAGCCGACCTGCCGGGTTGGTGATGGCGGTTACCGATTTTTGAACCAATGCTGAATGAACGGGAGCTCGACTCGAACTAGGATCCGGTGTGCAATGCTCCGCCATGCGGAGATGCCTAAAGGGTCTCGGCGGGCGCCCAACGTCTACCGACGGGTTCATTCTCGGCCCGTCACACGGCACAGTGGGTCGGCTTGTTTCTTGCGTACGTTTGAGCCCCTGGTCTGCCTTGTGTTGCGCCCACCTGCTAGACTTGACCTATAGCAAAATCGGTTGGCTACGCATCTAAATACACTGTGTTTCCGCAACTCTTTCATATCGGCAGGTTTTTCCTTCCCACCTACGGAGTCCTGGTTTCCACGGGAGTCCTGATCGGGTTGTGGGTCAGCGTCCGGAACTCGCGCAAGCAAGGCATTGATCCGGATGACGCATGGAATCTAGGCGTCATGGTCGTACTGTGCGGGATCATCGGCGCCAAGATCCTCTACATCGTGAACGACTGGAGTTATTACAGCGCTCACCCCGGAGACATCTTCAGCTGGTCGACGCTGCAGGCGGGCGGTGTGTTCTCGGGAGGGCTGATCGGCGCGGCGGCGGCAGCGGTCTGGTATATCCGCAAGCATCATATGCCCGCGCTGGCCACCTGGGACGGGTTTGCGCCCGGGTTGGCCCTGGGGCACGCCATCGGACGCGTAGGATGTTTTGCCGCCGGCTGTTGCTATGGCAAACCAACCCAGCATTTCTGGGGCGTGACTTTTACCAATCCCATCGCGAATCTGAATTCCTACACGCCTCTGGGAGTTCCGCTGGAGCCCACGCAACTCTTCGAGGCGGCGGTCGAGCTGGCGAACTTTTTTATTCTGATGTGGCTGTTCAAGCGCAAGAAGTTCGATGGGCAGGTGCTGGCGGCGTTTCTCATGCTTTATGGCGTCGCGCGCTATTTTCTGGAATTCATTCGCGACGATCCGGGACGCGGCTCGGTCTTCGGCGGAATCATGACCGGCACGCAGCTGATCTCTATTTGCCTGGTGATTACCGGCGGGTTTATCTGGTGGATTAGATCGTCTCCCAGAGCGGTTCCGGCGCCGGCGCCGCGATAGGCCAGTCTGGTTACCGGGAAAAACAATCGTCCCCTCCAGGGACGAGCACGGGCGTGGACGCCCGCGCCTACATGTCTCAATTTCCAATCCTGATTTCTGCGACAGCGGACGATACCGGCAAGCGCCTGGATCAATTTCTGGCCGCGCAGCTTCATGAAACCAGCCGCGCCCGGGTGCAGCAACTCATTTCTCAAAACCTGGTACTGGTGAATGACGTAGCCGCCAAAGCTTCTCTGCGTTTGCGCGGGGGAGAGCGTATTGCGGTGCTGGCCGCGGCGGAGTCGCCGCCCCTGCGGGCGGTTGCGGAGGACATTCCGCTCGAGATCGTCTATGAAGATGCGGACCTGGCGGTGATCAACAAGCCTGCGGGAATGATGGTGCATGCGGGCGCGGGCGCAACCGAAGACCAGCGCAATCGCGGCACTCTGGTGAATGCGCTGTTGCATCATTTCGGAAAACTGTCATCGGTTGGCGGCGAGCTTCGCCCGGGGATTGTGCATCGCCTGGATAAAGCCACCAGCGGCCTGATCGTTGTGGCCAAGAACGATGAATCGCATCGCGGGCTGGCCGGCCAATTCGTCCGGCGGCAGGTCAAGAAAAAATATCTGGCGCTGGTGCATGGCTGGTTGAAGCAGGAGCGGGGGACGATCAGCAGCTGCATCAGCCGCGACCGGGTGCGGCGTACTCGCATGACCACGCG
>Ga0209068_10000171_pt1 | contig 40068 bp, 29 predicted proteins | sample ColStrG_CSR_2012_FD_187200 | JGI IMG/M metagenome (GOLD analysis project Ga0209068, IMG submission 187200) | Freshwater sediment microbial communities in response to fracking from Pennsylvania, USA - Cold Stream Run_MetaG_CSR_2012 (SPAdes)... | ecosystem: Environmental > Aquatic > Freshwater >...
GAGCCAAACAGATTTCGGTCCAGGGGAGCCAGGGTCCTTCGAGTATCGACATAAACCCGAACTGCCTCGCCGGGATTCGCGGTCTGGGTTTGAGCCGACAGGAAACGGCCGAAGGCAAAATTAGCGGAACAGGCAATCCCCGCGGTAGAAGCTTGACGCAGGAAACGCCGTCGATTGGCCGAGAACATGCTTGTCCCCTCCTAATATGTCATTGCGGTATCAGATCGCGATGGAACGGATGTTCGATGGTGTGCAGATCCAATCTCCCCCTGAACAACCAAGGTCGCCGAAATAGTAAACGTTTACTGGAATTTGCGCTAGAGTTTATTGCCTGTATGATTTGCGTCGTCAATCCGCAATCGATTTCAGAAAGACTGACGCGCCCTGCGATTCACCGCGATGCTGTCAATTTGGGAGACCTGGGAGGACTATGGCTATGTCAAACAAAATCTCGCGCCGCCACTTCGTAGCTTCGGCGGTTTCGACGGCCGCCATCGCGTCGTTGCCCTCGCAATTTCTGTTGGGTGGCGTTGCCGGAGCCTCAGTAGGGAACAGCAAAGCAGCGCAGAACTGGACCGATTTCCCTTGGAAGGATCAGGGCATCGAGAATCTCAGCAAGTCGCCGCACGCGAAGCTGCGGGATATCCCGGTACGTGCCGTGACCATCCAGAGCGGCTTCTGGTCACAACGGCGCGAGATTAACCTAACCAAAAGCATTCCCACCATGCACGACCTTCTCGAAGCCAACGGCCGCATGAATAACTTCCGGCGGCTGGTGGGCAAGAGCACTGCGGCTCAGATCGGGCCTGTATATTCCGACTCCGATGTCTACAAGTGGACTGAAGCGGTGGGGTTCGCGCTTCAGTCAGGCGACCGGCCGGAGATTCGGGCAATGGCCGAGAAGGCGATCGCCGAGGTGGTCGCGGCGCAGGAGAGCAGCGGGTATCTGAACACTTATTACGTTGACGAGCACAAGTCTCAACGCATGCTCACGAAAACCCAGACCACCGGCCATGAACTCTACTGTATCGGACACCTGCTGCAAGGGGCGATCGCCTACTACCGCGCCACCGGCGACCGCACACTGCTCGATGCCGGAGTCCGGTTCGTCGACGATTTCCTGCTACCCAACTACGGACCTGCGCCCAAGCAGCCGATTGTTTCCGGACACCCCGAGATCGAGCTTGGGCTGATCGAGCTGTACCGCATTACCGGCGACCGGCGACAGCTCGATCTGGCCGGCTACATTCTCGGCGGAGACGAGCGCTTGCACCTGCCCGAGGAGCGGACGATTTACATGTTCAGCGGAACTCCGTTTACCGCGAGAACCAGGCTGGAGGGACACGCCGTGCGCGCGATGTATGCGTGCTGCGGCGCCACCGACTACTACATGGAGACCGGCGATCCGGCGTATTGGAAGACGCTGAACACATTGTGGGATGACATGATCGCCACCAAGATGTATGTGACCGGCGGAGTCGGCTCGCGCTCCGACGGCGAGGCTTTTGGAAATGCCTACGAACTGCCAAACGATCGCGCCTATGGAGAAAGCTGCGCCGCAATCGGCAACATGATGTGGAACTGGCGCATGCTGGCGGCTACCGGAGACGCGAAATTTACCGACGTAATCGAACGCGCGCTTTACAACGGGATCAATTCCGGAATGTCCCTCGATGGCACGCTCTATTGCTATCGCAATCCGCTGGCGTTTGATCCCTCCACCGGAGAAAAGATTCGCAACCCGTGGTACGACACGACCTGCTGCCCACCCAATCTCGAGCGCACTTTTGCTTCTCTGCCGGGATATTTCTACAGCACCAGCAGCGACGGCGTTTACCTGCACCTCTATGACAATTCGGAATTGAATTGGCATCTGGAAAATGGCGTCGGCCTGAAGGTTGTGCAAAAAACAAACTATCCGTGGGAGGGCACGATGGAAATAACCGTCACCCCTGCCCAGCCTGCGAACTTCACTTTCTACCTGCGAATTCCGGGATGGGCGGATCGCGCGCAAGTCGCGGTGAACGGCAAGGCAATCCCGGGAGCCAAGCCGGAGGAATATTTGCCGATCCAGCGGCAATGGTCGCCGGGCGACGTCATTCGCCTGCAAATGGAGATGCCGGTGCAAGTGCTGCAAGCGAACCCGCAAGTGACTGACGACGCGGGCCGGGTCGCGGTGCAGCGCGGTCCGCTGGTGTATTGCATGGAAGAAATTGATCAGCCTGAGGGAGTGGTCATGAGCGATCTGGCGGTTGATCTGGGACAGAAACCTGAATCCCGATTCCAGAGTGAAACGAAACGCGACTTGCTCGGAGGCGTGGTCGTCCTTCGTCACCCCGGCGTAGCCTACGACCGGGCGGCCTCGCGAAGTGCTCTATACTCTCGCTACAGCGGCCAGCCACTGAAGAGCCGTCCGGTGCCGTTGACATTTATTCCGTACTACGCATGGTCAAATCGTCAGGAGACTTCGATGCAGGTGTGGACTCCCGTGCTTAGCACTTGACCCAGGCCGAGAATTCCCCATGAAAATCAAAGACATTCGCACCCGTGTCGTGCGCTGGCGGGGGAAGACAGTTCCGCTGCCGCCGCATTTCTGTACCAATCCAATGGACTTGCTGCAGATGCCGGAAGCATCCATGCAGACATTTACCTTCCACGGCTGGCTGGTGGTCGAAGTCTTCACCGACGACGGCCTGGTCGGAATCGGCAATGCCGCACTGGCGCCCCAGGTCACGAAACAGGTGATCGACCTTTATCTCAAGCCGCTGTTAATCGGCCGTGACCCGTGGGATATCGAATTCCTCTGGCAGAACATGTACCGCAAGACCATGGCTTTCGGCCGCAAGGGAATCGGGATGGTAGCGATCAGCGCAATTGATATCGCGCTGTGGGACATTCTTGGTAAATCATCCAAACAGCCTGTCTACCGCCTGCTCGGAGGCAGGACCAAGCCGCGCATTCCGGTTTATGCCAGCCGGCTGTACAGCGTCGAACTGGGCGAACTCGAAGCCGAAGCGAAACGTTATAAGAAGGAAGGCTACAAAGCGATGAAGCTGCGCTTCGGCTGGGGGCCGGCGGACGGCGCGGCCGGTATGCAGCGAAATCTGGACCTGGTTCACACGGTGCGCGAAGCCGTGGGTGACGGCGTGGACGTTATGGCGGACGCTTACATGGGATGGACCCTCGACTACGCCAAGCGCATGCTTCCCCTGCTCGAACCGTTTCGCCTGAGATGGCTGGAGGAGCCCGTCATTCCAGACGATGTACACGGATACGCCGAGTTGAAGTCGTACGGGCGAATTCCCATTGCAGGCGGCGAACACGAATTCACGGTGTACGGGTTTCGCGATCTGCTGCAGGCAGGCGCACTGGACTATATCCAGTTCGACACCAATCGTGTCGGCGGCATCACCCAGGCCCGCAAAATTGCGGCCCTGGCGGAAGCATACTCAGTCCCAGTGATTCCCCACGCCGGCCAGATGCACAACTATCACGTGGTCATGGCCAGTCTGAACTCGCCCATGGCTGAATATTTTCCCGTGGTCGATGTGGAGGTTGGCAACGAGCTGTTCTGGTACATCTTCGATGGCGAGCCCAAAGCAAAGGACGGATTCATTGCTCTCGATGAAAATGTTCCAGGACTGGGGCTAACGGTCAATGAAAGCGCCCTCGAAAAGTTCGAAGTCATCGAATGAACGAATTGCAGGGAAGGATTCGTGAGCGGCTTCCCGGGCTGATTTCAGCTGCTAGTTCCCTGCGCCATCCGCATGCTTTCATTCCCACCCCAGCCGGATCAGAGAAATCGCCTGCCGGGGCAGGGACAATTGCAGATGCGTCGCTCCCTGCGCAATCGGAATCCAGGCGGGGGAATTGAGAAGCTGAAGCTGTCCTGCGCGCTGCAACTGTTCGTATTGCTGCTCTGAAGGCGACTGCGGCGACCCCATTTCTTTCCACGCCGCGAACGCATTGCTATGGCCAGAATCGACGCGGAACTGTTCAAATAGAGCGCGGCTCGCTTTCGCGGGTAAGCCGCCGATTACCAGATCAACAGGGACGGCGGGGGCGGGCAAATCATCGTCGTGATAATTCCAGACCAGGATCTCGACCTCATGTTCCTTGCGGGTGGCGATTACGTTAATGTCCGGCTTTCCGCGAACTCCCTCGCGGACGACGTCGCCGGATGGCAGCGCGCCTGAACTGGTCGCGGTCACACGCTCCCCGCCCAGCAGGCCGAACATCCGGAAGGCATTCAGGACCGGCTTATCCACTCCATTGGTGGCCAGCGTTCGGAAGCCCTCAAAATATGGCTGGTCTTCGAATTCAAACGCCCAGGTCACCGCGCCCTGGAAATTGATGTGCTCGCGATCGGCTAAGAAGAAAATGTTGTTCAGAGTCTCCGCCGTATATGCGGCGTACAAAGGGCCATTGCGATACGCATTCTGCGGATTTGTCCGGGCGGAGCAGGCGGCACAGCCTTCCGGATCGGATTCCCCGAGAATGATCGGCGTGCGGCGCCATTCCGGAAACGATGCCACGATTTGAAATCCCCGTTCGATGGCGGCCAACTGGTGCGCAATCCCCATTTGCACGTGATCGCCTTGCCACTTTGGGGATCCCTTGGGATGAAAGCTGATGAAGTGCAGGGGCGAACCGGTCTTACCACTCACATAATTTCGCTGGTGGGAACAGTGATCAAGGAACGATCTTAGGAATTCCGCAGCCTTGGGGTTGGCGGGACCAGTACTGTCCGGGCCGCCGACCCGGGCGCCGGGAAGCGCGCGTAAGACCGCGTCGACGCTGAAGTCATAAAGCTTGAAGTACTCCTCGGGCGTCCCCTGCCAGTAGTCGATGTCGGGCTCATTCCAGACTTCCCACAGCCAGGTGTTTACTTCGGTGTCGCCGTAGCGCTGGCGGAGATGATGGACGAATTGAAATACAACTTCCGACCATTTCTGATAATTCTTGGGAGGGTACGCCCATCCCGTGTAAATCGGGCCTTGTGGAAAATTGTGGCGATACGGTTCAGGGTGGGTGGACAGCGCCTTGGGCATGAAACCGATTTCCACCAAAGGCTTGATGCCCGCAGCGTTGAAGGCGTCAAAAATGTGATCGAGGATCGTCCAGTCGTAGACCGGCTTCCCGGCCGCGTCTTCGGTGTAGACATTGGTCGATCCCCACTTCAACGACGCGGAGCCGTCGCCCGTGGTCAGAAGGTTATGAACCCGCACATACGCGCGCACCGGACCGAGTGCGGCCAGTTCTCCGAGCAGTTTCTTACCGTTCGGGGCGTAGGTGTAGTTAGGTTCGTCGTATCCAAAATAATTCCAGATGGGCGAGATCTGCCCCTGAGATTGATTGACATGCACCTGAACATTGACGCTTTCTGAAAGTTGCTGCGCCCGGGAAACGAGAACCGCCGACATCAGCAAGGACAATGCAGGTAAGAGAACTCCGCGAAGACTCAGACGGAGCTGATGTATCGCTCCGCGTCTTGAAGAATTGAGAATCGTGGGAAAGCCATCCGCCCAGAAGACGACGACCTTGGCGAGGCCGAACGAAGTTGCGAGAAAAAATAGAGTGCAGGCCATGACGACATTGCGCATGCAGTTCCTCAGGCTATTTCCTGTTGGCATCTTCTTCCGGTATCAACTGATAGCTTACGAATGCCAGTTGCTTGCTGTCCGGCGACCAGGAAGGAACGTTGATCGTGCCCTGCCCGCCGAAGAGTTTGGCCAGCACGCTGATTTTCTTGTCACTGAGTGACATCAAGCGAAGGGCCACATCTTTATTCTCCGGATGTCCGTTGACGGTCTTGTCGTAGGAAAGAAAAACCATCCACTTTCCGTCGGGCGAGATGTGCGGGAACCAGTTGTTGAAGTCATCGAAGGTCACTTGCTCCTGCTGGCTTCCGTCCGAACGCATACGCCAAATCTGCATCATGCCGCTGCGCACGGAGTTGAAGTAGATATAGTTTCCGTCGGGAGAATATTCCGGGCCGTCGTCCACACCCTTGGCTGTTGTCAGCCGCGTTTCTTCTCCACCGGTTACAGGAATTGTGTAGATGTCGAAATCGTCATTGCGTTGGCCGGCGAAGACCAGCGTCTTGCCGTCGGGCGACCATCCGTGCCAGTACGAAGGCGAATTTTTGGTGATGCGCCGCGGCGTGCCGCCGCCGATCGGCACAATGTAGACCAGAGAATGATGATCTTCCTCCGACTGATCGCTGATCGCGAGCTGCGCGCCGTCCGGCGAAAAGCCGTGGTCGTTGTTGCAGCGGGTGGCGAAGCCTGTGTCGATTGCTTCGGGTGTGCCACCCTTTACCGGCAAACGTAGAATGCGGCCATCCCGGTTGAAGATGAATGACGTGCCATCGCGAGTCCAGTTCGGCGCCTCGAAGTGTTCCGGCGCGATATAGATCACACGCCGGTCACCAGATTCGACCGAGACCGCTTCCAGAGCGCTGTACAGCGTAGGCTTGCCGGTGGGCGCGGGCGGAGTCGCCAGGTCTACATTGGAAAATATGGCCTTCTCCTCGGCATCCTGGTCGTGGGCACAAACGCCGATTCCAACATAAAAGGTTCCCTGAAGCGGTACACGGAGCCATCCACCCGCCACCTGCGGCTCACTTCCTGCATCGGCGGCAACGGAAATGTAAACATAATCGCCCCGTTTCGCGATGCGCACGCGCCGGGGAGCGGATACGTTCGATTGAACCTCTCGCGTGTTGACGCCCTTCTCATCGCGAAATTGCACGGCGGTCATGCCATTGCCGTGCACTGCGACATCAGCGTAGACGGAGTCCGGATCGAGACTCTGGCGAACGAGCAGAACTGCTTTTTTGTGCGGATTGCCGCCGGTGTTGGCGAATGCGATGTCAGCGGTCAGAATGACATCGCCCGAGACTTTCTTCCAGACAAACTGAAAAGCATCTGCCCCAAACCACATGTTCGAGCCGCTGCCGGTGACGGTGTAGCTCTGTTTGGATGCGTCGTAAACCACCGAGCCGGGATGCAGGACCGTACCCACGTCGGTGTGATTCTCGAATATCCCCAATGCGGCGGCTGGCTGTGCCCACGAACGGCTCGGCGCCGCGCAAACCAACAAAAAAATGAAGGCTAGAACCGGCAGGAATGTCATTCTTTCCTTAGATCTTCTCTGGATCACTGTGAAACCTCCATGTCTTTCCAAAAATAGCATTTCATCGTGACGTTCCCATTCCCGATTATCTGGACGTCTGTATCGAGCACCGCGACGTTTACCTTCGCTGCGACTCCGGAAGTGTCTCCTAACTCCGGGTGTGCTGGCAAACCTATGCTGAGACCTCAAAGAATTCTTCTGGGGTCGGCGCCGGCGAACCGCCGGATTATCTCAGATATCGCTGGCTTACCCGCATCGTCAGTCTTGCTGAAATGAACCGTTAGAATTTCTCGTTTGACATTATTCTGCGGTTGCTTCAGTGTCCTGTGCGCCGCCTCAGCAGGCACCCGGGAGTCACTAAAAGCCTAAGGAAGAAATCATGTTCGCCAAGCCTACCGAGAGAAGAACCTTCCTGAAATTGACGGGAGCTGGGATCGCCGGCTCCGCGTTGGGGGCAGCTACCACCGTTCATGCCGCACCCACAACGACGAAGACGAGCGCCGCAACTGGCAGTACACTCGACGTGAGAAACTTCGGCGCTAGCGGGGATGGCAAGACTCTGGATACTCCAGCCATTAACCAGGCCATCGAAGCGGCGGCCGCGGCGGGTGGAGGCACAGTTCGGTTCCCAGCCGGAAGCTATCTCTGCTACTCCATCCATTTGAAGAGCCATATCACTTTGTATCTTGACCCGGGAGCAACTATCGTGGCAGCGGACACGCCCGCCACGGGCGCCAACGGCGGTTACGATCCACCCGAGCCAAACGCCTGGGACAAGTTTCAGGATTTTGGCCACAGTCATTGGCATAACAGTCTGATCTGGGGCGAAGAGCTGGAAAATATTTCCATCGAAGGCCAGGGCCTGATCTGGGGCGAGGGTCTCAGCCGGGGAGACCGCGACCTCGCGCTGGCCCCGGGTGTCGGCAACAAATCCGTCAGCCTGAAGAACTGCCGCAACGTGACCCTGCGGGACATATCGATTCTGCACGGCGGACATTTCGCCATTCTCGCCACCGGCGTGGATAACCTGACCATCGACAACCTGAAGATCGACACCAATCGGGACGCGATCGATGTTGATTGCTGCCGCAACGTCCGCGTGTCGAATTGCAGCGTGAATTCTCCCTGGGATGACGGCATCTGCCTGAAGAGTTCTTACGGACTGGGGTTCGCACGCTCCACCGACCACGTCACCATCACCAACTGCTATGTCACCGGCGGTTACGAAGAAGGCACCCTGCTCGACGCCACTTACAAACGCTTCGCCCCGGATTTCAAAGTTCCCCGCAACGGACGGATCAAGTTCGGCACGGAAAGTAACGGCGGCTTTCGCAACATCACCGTTTCCAACTGCGTGATTGAGGATTGCCGTGGAATCGCGCTTGAGTCGGTAGACGGCGCGCTGCTTGAGGATGTTGCTATCACCAATATCACCATGCGGGGCATTGTTGACGTTCCCTTCTTTTTACGCCTGGGCAGTCGTATGCGCGGTCCGGAGGGAACTGCGGTGGGAGAATTGCGGCGCGTGCTCATCAGTAATGTAATGGTCTCCAACTGCGCCTCCCGCCAGGCCATCCTGATCACCGGAATTCCCGGCCACTCCATCGAAGACGTCAGGCTTAGCAACATTCTGTTGCTGCACCAGGGTGGAGGGACGAAGGAAGATGCCGCAATTCAGCCGCCGGAACTGGAGAGTGTTTATCCTGACCCGAACCGCTTCGGGGCGCTGCCGGCCCACGGCTTCTACATCCGCCATGTGAAGGGGATCGAGATAAAGGATGTCGAAGTCAGGCCGATGAAGCCGGACCTGCGGCCCGGGTTCGTCCTCGATGATGTGACTGGCGCGGAGCTCATTCACGTCAAGCTGCCCCACAACGCCGAGGCTCCGTCGCTGCTGCTCCGGAACGTCAAGGACTTCAGCATCTCGCAGAGCAAGCCCGTAGCGGACGCACAACTCGAAAATGCTGAACAGAAAACGCTCTGAGAAGTCACCTCGGCGGCGGCTTACACTAATTCCCGCGCGAGGGTTTGTTCCGCGCGGTCTGCACGATCCGCAGGAACCGCCTTGCCAGTTCGCTGATTTTGTCGGGTTGCCGGTGCTCGATCGCAACTTTCGGGATTAATCGTCCACCGATTCCAAGGGCAGCTGCCCCGGCCAGAATGAAGTCGGCGGCCGTTTCCTGGTTGACGCCTCCAGCGGCGATCATGGGCACCTGCGGAAATGGCCCTCTTAGCGCTTTTATGTAGGTTGGTCCCCCGATCGGCGCGCAGGGAAACACCTTCACCAATTCGGAGCCCGCCTTCCACGCCGTAATCACCTCGGTTGGCGTCATCGCGCCCGCGATCATCAGGATATTTTCTTTTACCGCAAACTCGACGATTTTCAAATCGAGTCCCGGACTGGTGAGAAATCCAACCCCCGCATCCAGACAGCGCCGCGCCGTCTCAAGATCCAGGACAGTTCCGGCGCCAACGATCACGTTGGGAGAATTTCTCACCATGCCGGAAATTACATCAATTGCCTTGGGCACGGTCATGGTGATTTCGACGATCGGAATTCCGCCTTTGGCGATGGCTTCTGCGGCAAACCGGCCATCTTCGGCCGAGGATGTGCGTATTCCGGGCATGATCCCGATCTCCTGAATCTTGGCCAGCACCTCTTCCTTTTTCACCGAGTGTTCTCCATTATTGCCACGGCTTGCGTCTGAACCATATTGCACTCTGCATTGCACTCTGCTCGCTTGCTATGTACTATACCCCCTTAGGGTAGGCATTCCGGGATGTCTCATACCACCGCAGAAAAAATCGACCTGGTGAACCGCACCAAAAAAATCATTGGCCAGCTCGAAGCCGTGCTCCGAGCCCTGAATGACGACGAACAATGCGCGGAAATGCTGCAGCGCCTTTCCGCCGCCCGCGGAGCCATCAACAGTCTGATGGGAGAATTGATGGAAGATCACATCCGTAACCATATGCCCCGGAATTCGAAGTCGTCGGAAGAAGCGGCGGACGATCTCATCACCATTGTCCGCACCTACCTGAAATAATCTGCCATCCGCCGGTCTCCGCGCTTAACGCTGGACTCAACTCTTGGATCAAAAAGACACATCCCAAATTGCTGCAGCCTCTTCAAGAGTCACGAGCGCATTCGCATGGTCAGCCAGTGCCTGCGAATACGCCAGGTAAATATTTGCTGACGTCTTCTGCGCATCGATGACTTCGAGTAGAGTCGCCCCTCCACGCTGGTAGGCATAGAGTCGAGCCTCCAGGACGCGATCCGCCTCCTTTAGCACCCCTCCCTGATAAAGCTTCAGACGTAAGACACTGGCCTGGTAGCGGGAGTAGGCATCCCGCACCTCGGACTCCACCCGGATCTGCGCGGAGCGCAGTTCGAGTTCAGCCTGGGCCCGTGACGCGCGCGCGGTTTCAACCTCGCCCTGATGCCGCCAACGGGAAAATGGAAGGTTGACAGAGAGGGAAGCGCCCAGCGTATTGTCTGGCGGCTGCACAAATCCTGCGGTGCCTGTCCCGGTGTGAGAATACGATCCGCTCACCTCGAGGTCGGGAATCAGATTCGACTGTGCCAGTTCGATACGTATCTCGGCGGCCTGGACGGCGCGCTGACGCGAAAGAACATCGGACCGTTTCTGCAGCGCGCTGGCAACCAGGAGATCCGGATCGAAAGTGCGGACTGGGACTTCCAGGCTCCCCGTCGGTACGGGCATCTGAGTAGACAATTTGTCCGCCTGTCCGAACTGCTGCGCTAGAGCCAGGTCAGCACTATAAACATCCGCCTGGGCGCTGATCACACCGGCCTTGAACTGGTCACGATCTACCCGGGATTGCATGAGCTCGATTTCCCCGATGTCGCCAACCCGAACCCGTTGTTCATTGACCTCCACAATCCGGTCGAACTGTCCCAGACTCTTGTAGCTCGATTGAAGAATGTCGCGGGCGCTCAAGGATGAAATGAAAGCGCCGGCTGCGGTTGCCCGGATCTGCCGCACCGCATCGTCGTAGTCGAAGCCGGCGGTGGAAACATCGGCTAAAGCGGCGTGGACACGCTTTCCGCGCTTGCCGCCAAGTTCGATGGGGACGTTAAGTCCCGTGCTGAAGTTAGTGGGCTGTCCCTGGTTTGAAATATCTACTGTTGGCAAACCAATATCTACCGACCAGTCGGGCGTTACTTTTGCCGAAGTGACCGCAGCTCTTGATATATCGACACTGGATCGCTGGAGGGCAAGAGCAAGGTTCGAGCGCAGGACTTGAGTAACATAATCCTCAAAATTAATATGCGGGCGTCCCGTTTCCGAAAGTTGGCTCAGTGTTTGGTTGGTTCCCGGCGCACTGGTCTGGCTCAAAGCGATGATCGGAGTCAGGAGATGGCAAAGAGCAAGTGCCGCAACAAGCTGTCTCAGTTTCATCAGACGTCCTCCTGATCAGGTGAAACTTTGGGATGAGCCAGCTCGAATCTGCGTTCAAGCAGCAAATACATGGATGGAACCACGAGAAGCGTCAACAGTGTTGCGGTGACAAGTCCGCCGACAATCACCGTAGCCAGAGGGCGCTGAACGTCGCTTCCAACTCCGCGGGCCAGCGCGGCTGGAAGCAAGCCGATGGCGGCAACCGTCGCCGTCATCAGCACGGGTCGCAGGCGCTGCGAAGCCCCAAGGACGACTCCATCCTGCAGATCCTTGTGCTCATGGCGCTGATGGTTGAGGCTTGCGACCATGATGACGCCGTTCTGCACGGCGACGCCGAAGAGAGCGATAAATCCAACCGCGCTCGACACGTTCAGCGTCATTCCGCGGAACGTCAGGGCAATCAGCCCCCCAAGAAGCGCCACCGGAACGATCGTTAAAATCAAGCCAGCGTGACGCAACGTGCCGAATGAAGAGTAGAGCAATACGAAAATCAGGGCCAGCACGCCGGGCACAATAAACGCGAGACGCTGTTGTGCACGTTGCTGGTTCTCGAATTGTCCGCCCCATTCAATCTGATACTTGGTTCCATCAAACTTCACCTCGTGCGCGATCTTTTCGCGCGCTTCGGCAAAAAAGCCAGAGAGGTCCCGGCCTCGCAGGTTGAGTCTGACCGTGAGATGCCTGCGATTCATCTCCCGGGTAATGCTGCTCTCGCCGGTTGCGGTGCTGATTTCGGCCACTTGCGAAAGCGGGATACGAGCTCCACTCGGCAAAGTGACAGTAAGGCTGCCGATCGCGTCCGAACTCGAACGGACGGATTCAGGAAAGCGAACCGCAATATCGTAGACGCGGTCACCGATAAACAGTGTGGATATCGCTTTGCCTCCGATGCCAGACTCAATAATGGTGGCGATGTCCGCAATGTTGATGCCGAATCGCGCGGCGGCTTCCCGGTTCACTCTCACCTGAATCTGTGGCAGGGGCGGTTCCTGGTCGATGGTGACGTCCGACGCTCCCGGAATCTTTTCGAGTAGCGCAACCAGTTCGCTTGCGATCCGGCGCAGTTCGCCGAATTCATGACCAAAGATCTTCACCACAAGATCGCTGTGAGCGCCTGAGATCTTGTCATTCACTCCGTCGATCATGGGCTGCGAGAAGCCCACGGTCGCGCCAGGAATTCTGGCGTAGCGGTCGCCCATTCGTTTGATCAGATCCAGTTTGTCGCCGTGGTTGGGCCAGGTGTCGTAAGGTTTCAGACCGACAAAGCACTCGATATGGGACGGAGTCCACGGGTCGGTACCGTCGTCATTGCGGCCGAGTTGACTGACGATAGTCGAAACTTCCGGAAATTCCAGGGTCGCGGCCCGAAGCTCATCGGCCATGGTAGCGGCTTTTGCGAGAGACAAACCGGGAGGGAGCTGTACCTGGAGCCAGAGCGAGCCTTCATCCAGATAGGGGAGAAACTCTTTGCCGATGGTCACCGACAAAACGACCGCGATGATCCCCGCAATCACCGCAGGAATGATGGCATGCATCGGATGCTGAGTGAGGTGACGTATAGCCCGGTCGTAGTGGTGAGATATAAATGCCAGGACCGGATTGTGGAACGGTTTTCCTGGCCGCTGATAGGTGACCAGTGCAAGGCCGGGAATAATTCCCAGAGCCATGAGCAAGGCTCCAATCAGCGAATACCCCACGACATACGCCATGGGAGAAAATAATTTTTTCTCGACGCGCTGAAAAGCGAACAGCGGCAAGTACGCAGTAATAATGATGAGCGTGGCAAAGAAGATCGGGCGGGCAACCTGGATGGCGGAGGCCACCGCGTCATCTTCACTCATGACCCAGTCGGGATTCTCCTCCCGGTGACGGAGAATGTTTTCCATCACCACGATCGAGGCATCCACGATGATGCCGAAATCAATCGCACCCAGCGACAAGAGGTTGGCGGGAATGTTGGTGAAGCGCATGCAGATGAAGGCAAAGAGAAGGGAAAACGGGACCGTTACCGCAACCATCAGGGCGGCCCTGGCGCTGCCCAGGAAAAGAATCAGAACAATCAGGACCAGCCCCATGCCTTCCAGCAGAGTGTGTCCTACGCGAGTAACCGTGGTGTGAACGAGGTCGGTGCGGTCGATGTACGGCGCGACTTTGACATCGGGAGGCAGAATGCCGTTGTTCAACGCGTCGACCTGGGCGTGAACCCCTTCCAGGACTTGAGTTGGATTCATGCCGCGCAGCAGCAGGACAATCCCGGACACGCCGTCATGGTTCAAGTCCTTCCCGAGAATTCCCCGCCGCTCCAGCGCGCCCAGTTGCAACGCCCCGAGGTTCTTCACAAAAACCGGCGTGCCATTTTTCGCGAGGATCACAATATTGCCCAAATCCTGGAGCGACCGGACCAGCCCGATGCCGCGCACGACGTAGCCTTGCTCGCCACGCACCACGATGCTGCCGCCGGCATTGGCGTTATTGGCCTGAATCGCCGCAATCACCTGCTGGAGTGAGACGTTGTACTGCGCGAGTTTTGCAGGATCGACAATCAGTTGGAATTGTGTGGTTTCGCCACCAAAGTTGGTGACGTCGGCAACTCCCACCGCCTCTTTCAGACGTGGAATGACGACCCATTGCTGCAATTCGCGAAGTTCGCGCTGGTCGCGGAATTTGGATTCCAGCGTGTACCGGTAAATTTCACCGATCGGCGAGGTCAAAGGATCGAGGCCCGGATTGGCATTGGGTGGAAGACTTACTCCCGCGATGCGCTCCGTAATTCTTTGCCTCGCCCAGTAATCATCAACCCCATCCTGAAACACCAATGTGATCAGGGACAGTCCAAATGTGCTGTGCGAACGCATGATCTGCAGGCCGGGAATTCCGTTCAATTCCCGCTCCAGAGGTACGGTGACCTGCTCTTCGACTTCTTCGGCGGCGTGGCCAGGATACTGGGTGATGACCTGCGATGAGACATCGGCGATGTCGGGATAGGCCTCGATCTTTAGCGCTTTCCACGAGGAATAGCCGAAAATCGCCATTAGAACGGCGATGAGCCAGACGACCTGGCGGCGTTTCAGACACAGCGTCACGAAACGGTCGATCATTGCAGAAGTGCCCCTTCGCGAATGAGCACCTTTTCGCCAATCTGCAGGCCGTCCTTGATAACGGTGCGCTGTCCAATCTGCTCTCCGGTGCCGACCCGTCGCTGTTCATATGTGTTTGCAGAAACCTGAACGAACACGGTCGTCTTGTCGCCGGAAAGTACCAGCGCCGTCGTGGGAACAGTCATCTCCTTGGTGTCCCATGTTTTCAGAGTGACCGTGGCAAACATGGCGGGACGCAAACGGCCATCGCGGTTCGGATACGCGATTCGAACTTTGGCGGTGCGGGTGTCGGGATCGAGAACGTCGGCAACGAATAGAACCTTTCCGCCAAAAGTTTCCGTTGGGTAAGCGCCGAAAGTTGCGACTGCCGGATCACCACGGTGAACAAAGTGGATGTCTTTTTCCTGAACGTTCGCGGTCACCCAAATATCGGAAAGATCCGCCACGGTCATAAGCGGAGCAGTGGGATCATTTCGAAATTCGCCGGTGGCAGCTAAAATGTCGAGCACTTTGCCGGTAAGCGGGGAGCGCACGATTAGCGGGGAGCCAAGAGTGCTCTTGTCAGGGTCCATGCCCAGCAGTCTCAGGCGATCCTTAGTGCGATTAAAGTCACTCTGCGCCGAGTCACGATCAGTCCTCGCCTGTTCGACCTCGCGTTGTCCCACGATGCCGTGTGCTGCCAGATCCTGCTGCCGTTCCAGGGAATGTTCAGTCTGAGTCAACACCGTGCGAGCGCGGGCATAATCGGCCTGGGCGCTTCCGAAGTCCGCCGAGTCCAGGAGAACCAGCTCGTCGCCCTTCTTTACCGAGTCGCCAGGATGCACAAACAGCTTCAACACCCGGCCATTCAAAGGCGGAAGGATCCGGGCATAGCGTGCCGGGTCGGCCTCAACCGAGGCGGGCGCGGTAACCTGCCGCGTAATGCTGGTGAACTGGACCGGTTCCACCTCCAAACGATCGGCCAGCGGCGAAGAAGGCGGAACGATGACGCGATTGCCCTGATGCTGAATCGCCGCGGCGTCATCGGCCGAAGCGTTCTTAGGCGCGTCAGAGCAACCCACAGACGCGAGCACTGTTATGAACAGGAGTGGTGAAAATCGGCGTAGTCGCGGCATAAGGCTCTCTTTGGCATCCAGTTCAGACATGGCCGGAAAATCATTAGACCTGACCATCATTAACGGCTTGTAAATAGGTGGGACACACTATCCTACCCGGGTATGGTATGTCAAACCTTAGCGGCGACAGAAAGCGGGTTCTGCGGAAATCACCTGCCGGGCGGGTGAAACTGCTCACACGGGTAGGTGAGGTTGATCAATTAAGTAATGTCTTGGATCGCAGAAGAGGCATCGCAGAAGAAAACGAAGAGGTGGTAGCCATAAAAGATGATGCCGTGGAGATCAGCATCTTGGCTCTCAATCGGTCAGGAACGGGCACGGTTTCGCGTGTTACTCCTATACCTTGGGGATCGCGCGTCAAGCTCAAATCGAAGATTGCCGCCGTGCAAGGCGGATCGACGCTCGTTTGTACCAACGTTACCGACTACGCCGCCTTGACTGCACAGCCCTGGGCTTGGTCTCGATCGTTCTCGCCATGGCGGCCTTCGGCATGGTCAACTGCAGGACGCCACCCTTTAGAATTGCTGTTACTTTCCTGGCATCGACACTCACAGGCAGGTCCACGACTCGTTGAATCTGGTCAGAGCAAAACTCTGAATAAACCGCGTTGCCTTTCTTTTCTTCCTTGTTGGTCGCCCGCTTACCGGTAATCGTCAGCCGGCGCGGCTCGACGCTGATATCGATTTCTTTTTCGTCAAATCCGGGCACTTCGGCCCTGGCTTCGAGGCTTTCTCCTAAGTCAGCGATGTGCACAGGAACGGAATGAAGCAGCTCCACCTCCGCCTTGGACCAGTCATCGAGGTCGTGTTCGAATCTTTTTCCGTTTCCTTCGAAGATCTCGTATGCCCGATCAGTAACCGCATCCAATGGCTTATTCGGGCGGTCGATCCAACTCTCAAGGTTGACCACCGTTATCGTGACCGGCTGTTCCTCGCGCTGTACATCCGCAAAAGTTTCCGCCATGGTAGCGTCCTCTCTTTCGCTGTCTGCGTCAGTGCCGGCTGCGGCGGATCAGTCACCTGAACCCGTTCCTCGGTACAGGTCGGGCAGGAAATCCTGGAAACCAGCTCTGCAAATGCAGACTCGCAGAAAGCGACCAGGTGGCACAGTGATAGAAGTCACGACTCCGTGTGATCCGGGATACTCACATGGGCCGAGCCTAGGCAACCACCATTGCCTGGAGCGCTGACCTGTCTCTGATCAGCACGCTGGGACCTTTGGTGGAGATCAGCATCTTGGTTCTCAATTCGGTCAGGGACCGGGTTACGGTTTCACGTGTGACTCCTACGACCTGGGCGATCTCTTCGTGCGTCAGGCTCAAATTGAAGCGGACGCCTTTGGGTGTCTCCTTACCCTGGACGGCCGATTCGAGAAGGAAGCAGGCCATCTTTTCGGTCGCCGAAGGGGTCAGGCCAAGGTAGCGAATCTGGTGGCAGGCTCCGCGGTAGTAGTTGCTGAATTGCCGCATCGCGCCGATCGAGGCATCGCCGTGTTCATGTAACAGCTTATTAAAATCGTCGCTCCGGATGAAATCAACCTGGCATGGCTGCAGAGTCTCAGCCGTGACTTCGTGGGCGTCTCCGGAGATGGCGGAGTGCAGACCCAGCAACTCGCCCGCTTCTACCACCCGCACTATCACGGTTTTTCCGCCGGGCGAAGCCATCGTCAGCTTCACCCGCCCCTTGCAGAGCATGTACACTCCGCGTGGCACCTGGCCCTCGACGAACAAGACAGCCCCGGCGGGATACGAGCTGGTGAATTTCATTTTCTGGAAATCTGCCAAGGTTTCTTTGCTCATCTGGCAAAAGAATCCCTCTTTTCGCATGAGGCAGGTTGCGCAGTCATCTGTCATTTCCATCCCGTAAGGCGCGTGCGTTTTCATCGTTAGCTCCTGTCCTTTGATAAGGCTGTTTGAACTTTCCCACCGCCGTCCTCCAGCATCTGCTTGAGGAAACCAGAGGCACCTTTCAGAACCACCCCCTCTTTCTGCATTCGCAAAAGGAGGTCCCGCCCCCTCGTATCGACAAAACTCACTGCCCCCAGGTCGACACTCACCGGCTCTCCATCCGACATGATTGCGGACGTAAGCCAGGCTTTTTGCAACTCCTCGACCCAAGGCCCCTTGACGCTGCCTTCCAGCTTAAGGAGGACAGCGCTTGATGTGTTCTGTATGGTGATCCTAAGCACGCAACAATATGAAGCAATGCTCAGGCCACAAACATCCATACTTCGGATGCAGCCTCTAAGGCACTGTCCTGGAGTGAGATAGATTGGATTTTAGGATGGAATGATTGAGCAGCACGGGAATAGCTGACGAGAAGTGACGAGACGACATCTCGTCAGTGGCGACATGTCGTCACTCGCCGCTGCATGGAACTGTTCGATCGGACGGGCGGGACCCAGATCGCTCCGGACTTGCCCGCCCGTACCAGCCGAAGACTACGCTGCCCTCGACTTTACCTCGATCGTTTTCGCCCTGGCTGCTTTCGGCAGGGTCAAATGCAAAACACCATTCTTCAGGGTTGCGGTTGCCTTTCCGGCGTCGACGTTCGCGGGCAGATCAACGATTCGCATGATCTGGTCCGAGCAAAGTTCTGAGTAAACCGCCTTGCCTTTCTTCTCTTTGCGGGTTTCCCGCTTACCAGTAATCGTCAAGCGGCACGGCTCGACACCGACTTCAATCTCCTTTTCGTTGAAACCAGGCAGCTCGGCCTTGACTTCAAGGTCATCCTCGGACTCAGTGATGCTCACATGAACGGGATGCAGCAGCTCCATTTCGGCCTTGAACCAATCCTCGAGGTCGCGCCCGAACCTGCGCCCGTTAGCCTCGAAGATCTCATATGCCCTGCGTGTAATTGCCTGGGAAGCCTGGTTAATCCTGTCCATCAGCCTTTCGACTGGCGTAATTGCGACCGGCTTTTCCTCATCGCGTTGCACGGTAATGGATTTTTCCGCCATCGTAGTGTCCTCTCTTTCTCGAGGAGTATCGCACTGGCTCCGGCTGTTCGGCGGCGTTAGCCCGTTCCTGCGTCTAGCTGGGCAGGAACACAATGGAAGCCAGCGCTGCAAATATAGACTCGCAGAAAGCAACCAGAAGCACAGTGATGGAGGTCACGGCTCGACGTGATATGGGGCACTCGAAAACTACTGGACGGGATCAGAGATGTTTGCGGGAAATTTTCAGTTTCTGCATTCGGGAGTTTAGAGTCGTCCGATTCATGCCCAGGCGCTCGGCTGCGCCGCCGGAGCCGCCGATCTTTCCTTTGGCTTCGCGCAACACACGGATGATGTGTTGTCGCTCGATGTCTTCCAGGGCAGAAGAATTGGAAGGCAAGCCGGCCTCTGCCTCAACAGACTCGAACGCCGGGACCTTCAGGACGGGCCCTTGCGACAGAATGACCGCGCGCTCGATGACGTGCTCCAGCTCGCGAATATTACCCGGCCAGGAATACCGGCACAATGCCTGCATTCCCTCCGGCGGGACGGTCTCGATGTGTTTCTTCATGCGCTGGGAAAACTTCGTCACAAAGTACTGCACCAGGAGCGGAATATCTTCGCTCCGCTCGCGCAGTGGCGGCACCGTGATCGGGAAAACATCCAGGCGATAAAACAGGTCGCTGCGGAATTGCCCTGTAGCCACCAGTTTCCTCAGGTCGCGATTGGTGGCGGCGACGATGCGAGCATCGGTTGTAATCGTGCGGGTGCTGCCCAGCCGCTCGAATTCCTTCTCCTGCAACGCTCGCAGCAGTTTTGGCTGCAATTCAAGCGGGATGTCCCCAACTTCGTCGAGAAAAATTGTTCCCTGATGAGCTAATTCCAGCCGCCCCACGCGCGTCGCGATAGCGCCGGTAAACGCGCCTTTTTCATGACCGAACAACTCACTTTCGAGCAGGCCGGCGGGGATGGAAGCGCAATTGACGCGGACGAAAGTATGTTCGCGGCGCGGGCTGAGATCGTGAACCGCGCGGGCCAGTAATTCCTTTCCCGTACCGGTCTCGCCCAGAATCAATACTGTGGAGTCCGTGGGCGCAACGGTCTCGACCTGTTTCAGCACCCGCCTGATCGGCTTGCTGTGGCCGACGATTTCATCGAAATTGAACTCGGTTTTCAGCTCATCTTCCAGATACTGTTTCTGGATCGTCAGTTGGTCCTTGAGTTCGGAAATGTGCTGGAACGCCATAGCATTGCCCAGGGCTATGGCTACCTGGCCTGCGATCTGGGTGAGCAGACTCACGTCATCATCGGTGAAGTTTCCCGGACGCCGGCTGAACAGGTTCAGCGTCCCGATCACACCATCCCGCCCGATTAGCGGAATCCAGCAGCCGGACTTAAAGGATTGATGAGCGAGTTGTGGCGGCGTTTCGAAGGGCCACTTTTCGCCCGACTGTCCTTTGAGCAGCAGGGGCTTTCGTGTGGTGTACGCCCAGCCCGCCGGTGAGCTGCCGAGGGAAGGCATAGCCTCTTCCCCTGAATCCGCGTCGACGTCAGCGCCGGTCGAAGATGAGAGCGCACGCATGCGCAGCTGCTGGGTTGACGCGTCATAGAGGGCGAGGTTCGCATAGTCGAACGGTTTCACCTGACGGACGCAGGAAGCAATGGCGGAGAGCAACTGGCGTATGTCGAGGTTCGAGACCAGCGCATTCGTCACTTCCAGCAGGAAGGCTTCCCGGGCCCGTTTTCCTTCCGTAATGTCTCGCGTGACTTTGGTGAACCCCTGCAGATTGCCCTCCTGGTCATGCAACGCTGTGATCACCACATCGGCCCAGAAGCGCGAACCGTCTTTGCGGACTCGCCAGCCTTCTTCCTGCCAGCGGCCTTCCTCAGCGGCGAGTGTCAACTCCTCGTTGGGCTTGCCCCGGTCGATGTCTTCGGACAGGTAGAAACATGAAAAGTGCTGCCCAATGATCTCCTCGGTCGTGTAGCCCTTGATTTTTTGGGCGCCCTTGTTCCAGCTTGCAATCCTTCCTGTGGGATCGAGCATGAAAATGGCATAGTCTTTGACTTCTTCCACCAGTGACCGAAAGCGCTCCTGGCTTTGTCGCAAGGCTTCTTCGGCTCGCTTGCGTTCGGTGACATCGCGAATCGCCGCCGTAACCAGAACGCCGCCCTGTTCCTCCAAAGGGCTCAGGCTAATCTCGACGGGGAACTGGCTGCCATCCTTACGTCGTCCGAGCAACTCAAGACCGATCCCCATGGGGCGGGGATGAGGTGCCCGGTAATACGCCTCCCGGTGCTGTGGATGTTGATCGCGGAAGTTTTCGGGAATCAGGATTTCTACAGGCTGATCGAGTAACTCTTCCCTGGGATAGCCGAACATGCTCTCAGTCTGCGAGTTGATCAGCAGTATCCGCCCGGCGCGATCCACAATGACCATGGCGTCGGGCGCTGCTTCCAGCAGACGGCGAAATTTTTCATCCCCGTGGCTCAAACCTTCATTGTAGTTGGTTTTGACTGGCCTAACGGAGGGGAAACTTAGCGCCGCACCAGCCTCAGAGCAAGCCCCCCGCAACCCGCAGCTTCGCGAGACACAGGCTTAGTCTTCCGTTCGCGCAACAACAGACAGGACGAGGCATCTCGTCCCTTACTCGCGACCTGATCATCACTCCCATGCCCAGGCAGCATTCCAGATCGTGAGTTAGAGAGCATCCGTCGCAAAGCCAAAAATGCCTGACGCAGGAGCCCGCATGCTCACGGTCCGATTGAATGTTGTCAAAGCGAAACAGCCGCCCCTGGCGATAGTCGAAGGTTCTCTCGCAATCCGGATTTGAACACTTCAAGAACATTGTCTTCTTATCCCAGACGTTTCTTTTGCGGGCTCTTTTGGGGGGCCAGGCCGCCCAAGTCAGCCGGGACTTGAGTTTGGTCCAGTTCCAGTTTCTGAATCATATTCATGAGCCACTCGCTCACTGCCATCTCTATCTCCTCGGGAGTGGCAGATCGATACAGCGACTGGACGGTATCGTGCTGTTCATCGAGAGGAATGTGGCGGCAGGGGACGGTCGCTTTGCGAAGTTCCGCCGGCACCAACTGCATCAGGACACATTCGGAACATGGTCGCTTGTGTTCCGGGTGCCCGTAGTTCAGGCAGGTAGGAGAATCTTCGAAGATGAATTGCGGACGCCACGAAGACAATTTCCGGTAGCCTCCACTCTTAAGGAACTCGAGTTCAAGCCTTAAGACCTCCAGAAGATTGCGCTTTTCCTTCGCCATGGCTATTCTCCAACCACTCTTCCCAAGCCAGTTTATTTCTTCAATCGACCCTCTAGCTGTGATCGGAATCACCCGCCAAGGTGATAAGACTCACGGACACCGCCTGGTTTTGGGTGGGAGAAGCTGCAAGCAGAGCTTTTCAGAGCTGAAAATGGATCCTGTTTTTCGCCGCTGCGGTGGGCGTTTCCCCACTGCCAATATCGGCGTTGCTAAGGGACGATTACGGCCGCACCATCGATCGCGTCACCCTTCACTGCGGCCAGAGCCTCGTTGGCCTGATCGAGCTTGAACACCGTCACCTTGGGCCGAAGGCCGATTTCAGCCGCCAGTTGAAGAAAGTCCCGCGCATCGGAGCGAGTCATGTTTGCCACGCTCCGAATCTGACGCTCCCCCCAGAGCAGGCGGTCATAGTCAAACTCGGGAAAACGATCCAGGTGGATCGCGTTAATCGCGACCACTCCACCCTTTCGCAAACTACCGAGAGCGGCCACAACGACGTCGCCGCTGGGCGCAAAAGTCACGGCACGGTCCAACTCGGCCGGCGGTTTATCCGTTTCATTTCCGACCCAGGTTGCGCCAAGCGATTCCGCCAGTCGCCGATGAGAGTCGCCGCGGGTTGAGACATAGACTTCACACTTCCACGCCCGCAGGACCGCAATGGCGAGGTGCGCTGAGGCTCCGAAACCGAACAACCCGACGCGCTCGCCGTGCTGCACCCCTGCCACTCGAAGACTACGAAAACCGATGATGCCGGCACACAAAAGCGGGGCAGCATGCAAGGCATCCAGCGTTGGAGGGAGAGGGAAAACGAAGTCAGCCCGGGCGAGCGCGTACTCGGCATATCCGCCATCAACCGAGTAGCCGGTAAAAGTGGCCGAATCGCAAAGGTTCTCAAGGTCGTGTTGGCAATACCAGCAAGTCCCGTCAACCCCACCAATCCAAGAAACTCCAACCCGCGTCCCCAAAGGAAGGGAGGGCGTTGCGCCCTCGACGATCTCACCCACGATCTGATGGCCAGGAATCAGCCTCTCGCGTAGTCGTGGAAGTTCGCCTTCGACGATATGCAGGTCGGTTCGGCAAACACCACAGGCGCGCACTCGCAGAAGTACTTGCCCCGCCTTGGCTGAAGGTTGTGGAACCTGCTCAGTCCGAAGAGGATATTGGGAAATTTTCTCCGGAGAGGTCAGGACAGCGGCTTGCATGCAAGAACTCCTCGAGACCTCAACCAGCCACTATTTTAAGCGACCACTATGGTTTGGATCAGTTCTCGCCGCTTTGTATCGTACCCGGCTTACTCAGCGGGTTTCATTGCTCCTGGCGTGTTTCCTGTCCGATCCTGCTCTTCACTTCCCGCAGGGTCACGGCAGGAGTACGGCCCTCCTGCATGACAAAGGAGCACGGTTGCACCGGCAGATGGCTTAGCCGCTCAAAGAAATCTCCCACATAGAGGTCAGGAAGATAACTGCTGACCAGGAGTATGTCGTACTCACCCGATTTCAAAAGTTCAAGTGCTTCGAGGCCACTCCACGTCGTCCGCGAATTGTGACCGTCCCGCCTTAACATGACCCCAAGCGTACGCGCTTCTTCTTCATCATTGTCCACGATGAGGACCCGCTTGTTCTGTGATTCTGCCATAGCAAGACTCCTTCCCCGCTGAGAGCTAGAATGACGCGACAGGGTTATCGAAGGCAGTGAGGCCAGTCACCAACCAGTGTGATCGATCAAACCAGGAGAGTGTACGAAGGCTTGCCCTCGTACTCCGTGACCATGGTTACCACGAGCCGTGAGGTAGGTCACATTTCAGCGAGCAAACGCAGAGTGAGAATGAGCTGGAAGCACCTTTAGCGATAACGAAGGAGGAGTAATGGCAGACACGGGAGAAGATCGTGAAATAAAGGAACGAACCGGTGCGAAAGAAGCGAAGATCGTGTCGGAATCGAAGAAGCTGCTGCAAAAGTCAAAGACAGCGAAGGACAAGGCATTGGGCACACGCCGGCGTGGAGCAAAAGCCCAAAGGGCATCTAAAAAATGATCGCGGCCCTTGATGACGTCAATTCCCGGCAAGTTCGCGAGCTTGCTGCCCAACCATCTAACCCGCCTTATGTAATACGTATGAGCTGAGCACGCGCATGTAATTACCACGCTCGAAAGCAGCCGGATCGGATACGGAGCGCTGGCTCATGCTGCCGCGCATTTGCTGGACTGATTCGTATTCGTGCTCTTCCATCCAGCGAATCATGTCCTTGAGAACGGAAGCCACATGGTCAATCCCATTCTGTAAGAGCGCGGAAGTCATCATTGCGACATGAGCTCCCGCCATCATGGATTTCAGGACGTCCGGGGCACTGTGCACCCCGCCCGTGATTGCGAGGTTGGCGCGAACCCATCCATAGAGAATGGCGACCCAGTGCAGCCGCAACAACAGTTCCTGGGGACGGCTCAAGGTCAGGCTGGGCACGACTTCGAGAGATTCAATATCGAAATCCGGCTGGTAAAAGCGATTGAAAAGAACCAGTCCGCTGGCGCCCGCCGCGTCCAGTTGTTTGCCAAAGTTAGCGACTGCGCTGAAAAAGTGCGAAAATTTCACCGCCACGGGAATACTGACGTTGGCTTTGACCTGACGGACCAGATCGCAATAGTTCTGCTCGACTTCGGAACCAACGATATTGGGGTCGGTAATAATCGCGTAGATGTTCAATTCGATCGCGTCGGCGCCGGCTTGCTCCATCATGCCGGCGTACCGCGCCCAGCCGCCGGGCGAGACCCCATTCAAGCTGGCGATCACCGGAATGGAGACGCGTTGTCTCGCCTTCCGAATGAGCTCCAGATAGCCATCGGCGCCGAGGTTATAAGTGCTCAGGTCGGGCAAATAGTTCAGCGACTCCGCAAAACTTTCGCTGCCCCGCGAAAGATCGGAATCAACCGACTGGCTTTCCAGCACGAGCTGTTCTTCAAAAAGTGAGGGCAGCACGACCGCTCCGGCACCGGCGTCTTCCAGATGCCGTATGTTCTCCAGCGACTCGCAGAGCGGAGAAGCGGAGGCCACAATCGGAGACTTCAACGGCAAACCAAGATAGGTGGTCGTGATGTCGATCATTTCTGTTCTCCTGCGGTCACGGGTTGGGTTGTGGATGAGGCCGGCTGCGGGCGAGCGCTGGTGGGCGTTTCCCCGTCTCCAGGCATGGCGGCGCGATTGGCGTAGACCCGCCATTGCCGGTGAACGTCTTCCTGGGCAAGCTGGAGCAGTTCACGAGCAACTTCAGGATTGCTTCGCGCCAGCATGGTGTAGCGGGCTTCCTGATAGGCATATTGCTTGAACGGAATACTGGGCGCCCGGGAATCGAGCTGAAATGGATTCTTGCCCTCGAGACGCAGTTCCGGGTTGTAGCGGATCAAGGGCCAGTAACCGGAAAGCACGGCGGCTTTTTGCTGTGCGATGCCCTGGCTCATGTCATAGCCGTGGGCAATGCAGTGGCTGTACGCGATGATCAGTGACGGCCCGTTGTAGGCCTCGGCTTCGCGAAACGCATTCACAGTGTGGGTATCGCTGCCTCCCATGGCTACGCGGGCAACGTAAACCGATCCGTAACTGATGGCTTCCATGGCCAAATCTTTCTTGCCGGCGCGTTTGCCGCCGGTGGCAAATTTTGCCACCGCGCCGCGCGGCGTTGCCTTGGACATCTGGCCGCCGGTATTCGAATAAACTTCCGTATCCAGCACCAGAACGTTGACATTCTTTCCCGAGCCCAGCACATGGTCGAGACCGCCGGCGCCGATGTCATAGGCCCAGCCGTCGCCGCCCACCAGCCAGACACTCTTGCGTACGAGCGCGTCAGCCAGCACCAGCAGATCGCGTGCGGACGGCTCATCCAGTGACACTATCTTCTTCTTTACCTCGGCTACACGCTCCCTCTGAGCCGCGATCCCGGCTTCGCTCGATTGGTCCGCGTTAAGAACCCCGTTCACCAGAGCATCACCGAGATGTGGCGCAAGCCGCGTTACCAACTCGCGGGCATAATCTGCCTGTTTGTCGACCGCCAACCGCATCCCCAGACCGAACTCGGCATTGTCTTCAAAAAGCGAATTGGACCAGGTCGGGCCCCGCCCTTGAGCATTGACGGTGTAGGGAGTCGTCGGCAGGTTGGCGCCGTAAATCGACGAGCAACCGGTCGCATTTGCGATCATCAGGCGGTCGCCAAAAAGCTGGGTGAGCAGTTTGATGTAAGGCGTTTCACCACAGCCGGCGCATGCCCCGGAAAACTCGAAAAGCGGCTCCAGAAGCTGCACATCCTTTACCTGATTGTGGGAAAGCTGTTCTCGGTCCGCCTCCGGAAGTTTGCTGAAGAAATCCCAGTTCGCGCTCTCGGACTCGCGCAGTGGCGCCTGCGGCTGCATATTGATGGCTTTGTGTTTCACTTCGCTCTTGCTCTTGGCGGGGCAAACCTCGACGCACAGCTCGCACCCGGTGCAGTCTTCAGGGGAAACCTGCAGTGTGTAACGCTGACTCTTGAATTCAAGCCACCGTGGCCTTTCTGACTTGAACCCCGCCGGCGCATTCGCCAGCAGCGGGGCGTCATAGACCTTTGCCCGGATCACCGCATGCGGACATACCAATACGCATTTGCCACATTGAATGCAAAGGTGTTCATCCCAGACCGGAATCTGTTGTGCGATATTTCGCTTTTCCCACGTCGCCGTGCCCGTCGGAAACGTGCCATCCATGGGCATTGCACTCACCGGCAGCAGGTCTCCGCGCCCGGCAATCATGGGACCAATCACCTCCCGCACGAACCTCGGTGCGCGTTCGGGAACAGGAGGCAGAACCTTTAGCCCGCTGGTCGCTTCAGACGGAACAGTGACCTCAAACAGATGACTCAGCGTATGGTCCACCGCGGCGCAGTTTTGGTCTACGACTGTTTGACCGCGCTTCCCATAGGTGTCGCGAATGGAATTCTTGATGGCTTCGATCGCCTGCTCCCGCGGCAGCACTCCGCTGATGGCAAAGAAGCAGGTCTGCATGATTGTGTTGATTCGGCTTCCCATCTCGGTTTCACGCGCGACCTTGTAGGCGTCGATCAGATGGAACTTGAGTTTTTTCCGGATAATCACTTCCTGTACCGGCTGCGGCAGGTGGTTCCATATTTCGTTCGTTCCAAAAGGGGCGTTCAGCAGAAACGTGGCGCCGGGCTCGGCACAATCCAGAACATCCATGCGCTCCAGAAACTGGAACTGGTGGCAGGCAACAAAGCTGGCCCGGGTGATCAGATACGACGACCGGATTGGATGCGGACCAAAACGCAGATGTGAAACCGTGACCGACCCCGCCTTCTTGGAGTCATAGACGAAGTACCCCTGCGCATAGTTGTCCGTATTCTTGCCGATGATCTTGATCGAGTTCTTATTGGCCCCCACGGTTCCATCGGAACCGAGTCCGTAGAACAGCGCGCGGACCGTTTCCGGTTCTTCAGTGGAGAACTCGGCGTCGTACTCCAGGCTGGTGTGGGTAACATCGTCGTGAATCCCGACCGTAAAGTGATTCTTGGGCGTAGCCTTCTTGAGTTCATCGAAGGTGGCTTTCGCCATCGCTGGCGTGAACTCCTTCGAAGCCAGACCATAGCGTCCGCCGATCACTCGGGGAAGAATCTGCGAACCCCCGCCATCCCCCAGCCTCGACTCACTCAACGCGGTCACCACATCCTGGTAGAGCGGTTCGCCTATGCTGCCGGGTTCTTTGGTGCGATCGAGGACAGCGATGGTCCGCACCGTCTTCGGAAGCGCCGAAAGAAACGCTTCGATCGCGAAAGGCCGGAAAAGCCGTACCTTCAGGAGCCCGACCTTTTCGCCCCGCTGCAACAACTGTTCTACGGTCTCCTCTACCGCCCCTGCCCCCGAGCCCATCATCACAATCACCCGTTCGGCATCGGGAGCCCCGACATAGTCGAAAAGGCGGTAGGCCCTGCCGGTACGCTGCGCAAAGCGATCCATGACGTTCTGTACGATCGTCGGACACGCCCGGTAGAAAGGATTGATCGCCTCGCGCGCCTGAAAGAACACGTCGGGATTCTGCGCCGTGCCACGCAGCAGCGGGTGATCAGGCGACAATGCGCGCTCCCGATGCTGGCGGATCAAAGTGTCGTCGATCACGGCACGCAGATCGTCATCCTCGGGCAACATGATCTTGTTTACTTCGTGGGAAGTACGAAAACCGTCAAAGAAATGCAGAAAGGGGATGCGGGACTCCAGTGCCGCCGCCTGCGCAATCAGCGCAAAATCGCCGGATTCCTGCACTGAATTCGAGCACAGCATCGCGAAGCCTGTGGCACGCGCTGCCATCACATCGCTGTGGTCGCCGAAGATCGAGAGCGCATGGGTAGCCAACGCGCGTGCGGCCACATGAATCACGGTCGGGGTTAGTTCGCCTGCGATCTTGTACATATTTGGGATCATGAGAAGCAGACCCTGAGACGCGGTAAACGTGGTCCCCATCGCCCCAGCTTGGAGCGCGCCATGCAATGTGCCGGCAGCGCCTCCCTCACTTTGCATTTCGATCACCGTGGGAACCGACCCCCAGATGTTCTTGCGCCCCTCCTCCTGCCACTGGTCGGCCCACTCCCCCATGGGCGAAGCGGGTGTGATGGGGTAGATGGCGATCACTTCATTGAGCCGGTACGCTACCGAGGCGGCAGCCTCGTTCCCGTCCAGAATGGCCGTGTTATGAGTCATGTCTCTTCCCTCGTGTCGGATCGATATTCATTTTTACCGGGTGGAGGGCGGAACAACAAGTGGTCGCCGTCACCAAGGGGAGTGATTGCGGTCACTGCCGGATTTTCCGGAGATGACTATAACCACGTTGTGGTCAGGAGCAACTGCCATCCTGAGAGGAGGCAACCCGATGGAAGCCCTTCGCACCAACGCACGCATCTCGCTCCGCAATATCCTGGTCACCACCGATTTCTCGCAGGTTTCCAGGACCGCCCTGCCCTATGCCACCGCACTGTCGCGCCAATATGAGGCCAGGATTGTGGTAGCACACGCGCTCAGCCCGGAACCCCACCTCAGTGTGCCGGTGGATCCGCTGCCCCTTGAAGACGATCCGGTCTGGCTGGAAGCGGAGGGAAAACTCGCGAAGTTTGCTCTCGGCAACCCTCTGGGAGTGAGACCAGCCGAGATGCTTCTGGAGCGCGGGGATTTCTGGAATGTGATCTCCGGCATCATTCAGAAGAACGAGATCGACCTTGTGGTCACGGGCACGCACGGACGGCAGGGACTGAAAAGGCTGGTGTTGGGATCGGCGGCGGAGAAAATCTATCGCAGAGCCACTTGCCCGGTGCTGACTATCGGTCCCCAGGTACCTGCACTCGGTGGCAGTGATTGGAAGCTCAAGACCATTCTGTTCCCCACCGACGGCTCGGAGGTTTCCCGCAAAGCGCTTCCCTACGCGTTGTCCCTGGCCGAAGAGAATCAGGCCAACCTGATTTTCCTGCAGCTGATGCCTCTGGTTCCTTACCAGTATCAGGAATCCGAGGAAGCCAGCGCCCGGGAGTCGTTGCGGATGCTGGTGCCGGAGGAAGCCGCAGCCTGGTGCAAACCGGAGTACGTGGCGCGCTTCGAGTTCCCGGTGGAAGGCATCCTGCGCCTGGCCCAGGAACGAGACGTCGATGTGATCGTGATGGGAGTCACGAAATCGCGCGAGACCGTCTTACAGGAACATCTGCCCTGGCCCATCGCTTCCCGGGTGGTTGCTCAAGCCCACTGTCCGGTACTGACCGTGCGCGGATAAGACCGGTGGCGAACCGCGAGTTTAGTTGCCTGGGCGGGGGCTTCCCTGCTTGAACCTGCGTGCGATGACGCCCTGCCTAACCCGGCCATTTCCAGTTTCGAATCTCTTCTTTATCGATGCCTTCGGCATGGGCGTAATCGATGCTGTCGATGATCTGTCCTTTCAGCCATTCCTTGACATGAGCACCGATACTGCGCAGCCGCGGAACGCGGTCAATGACATCGATAGCCAGGTCAAAGCGATCGACCTGGTTGAGGATGGCCAGCTCAAGCGGAGTGTTGATATTGCCCTTTTCCTTGTATCCCCGCACATGAATGTTGTCATGATTCCTGCGCCGATAGCTCAGCTTGTGGATGAGCGAGCTGTATGAGTGGAAGTTGAAAATCACAGGTTTGTCGACGGTGAAGAGCGAGTCAAAATCGCGGTCGGAAAGCCCATGTGGATGTTCGGTCTCCGGCATAAGGCGGAAGAGATCGACCACGTTGACGAACCGAATCTTCAGGTCGGCGAAGTGCGCCTTCAGGATTTCGACCGCCGCCAGCGACTCCATGGTTGCGATGTCGCCGGCACAGGCCATTACCACGGCGGGTTCCTGGTAATCGTCGGTGGAAGCCCAGTCCCAGATACCAATTCCCTTGGTACAGTGTTTCAGCGCGTCTTCCATGCTCAGGTATTGAAGATGATCCTGCTTGTCCGCGACGATGACGTTGACGTAGTCGCGTGAGCGCAGGCAATGATCCGCCACGCTGAGCAGGCAGTTGGCGTCAGGCGGCAAATAGATGCGGACCACGTCCGCGCTCTTGTTCGTGACCACATCGAGGAATCCAGGATCCTGATGGGTAAAGCCGTTGTGATCCTGCCGCCACACCAGAGAGGTGATCAAGAGGTTGATGGACGGTACCGGCGCGCGCCAGTCCAGTTCCTTCTTTGACTTCTCCAGCCACTTGGCGTGCTGGTTGAACATCGAATCGATCACGTGCACGAAGGCCTCGTACGTAGAGAAGAAGCCGTGGCGACCAGTCAGAACGTAACCTTCGAACCAGCCTTCGAGGGTGTGTTCGCTGAGCATCTCCATGACCCGCCCGGACGGGTCGAGCTCGCCTCCGTCGGCGTCTTCCGGCTTGTATTCAGCCAGCCAGGTCTTCTTCGAAGCGGCGTAGATTGCGGTCAGTCGATTTGAGGCGGTTTCGTCCGGACCGAAGACCCGGAAGGTGCTCATGTTACGGCGCATCACCTCGGCCAGATAGTGAGCCAGAACGTCGGTCGGCGGAGCATAGAGCGCACCCGGTGACTTCACCTGGACAGCATAGTTGCGGAAATCCGGCAGATCGAGCTCCTTGCGAAGCAGCCCACCGTTCGCATGCGGATTGGCCGAGATACGGCTCGTGCCGGAGGGCGCCAGTTCCTGTAGCTCTGGAACCAGGGTCCCATTGGAGTCGAACAGCTCTTCGGGCTTGTAGCTGCGCAGCCAGTTTTCGACGATCTTGAGACTGTCGCTATTCGTAGCTGGATCAAGCACCGGCACCTGATGGGCGCGCCAAAAGTTTTCCACTTTGTGTCCTTCGACCTGTTTCGGTCCGGTCCATCCTTTGGGAGAACGAAGCACGATCATGGGCCAACGCGGACGGGTGGTGTCGCCGACGGAGCGTGCGTGTTCCTGGAGCGAGCGAATTTCGTTGATGCACAGCTCCAAAGAGGACGCCATGGTCTGATGCATCCGGGTTGGGTCGTCGCCTTCGACGAAGTAGGGTCTGTAGCCGTATCCGGTCAACAGCGCCTCCAATTCGTTATGCGGAATGCGCGCCAGGATTGTGGGATTCGCGATCTTGTAGCCGTTGAGATGGAGCACCGGCAGGACGGCTCCATCGCGAATCGGATTCAGGAACTTGTTGGAGTGCCACGAAGTCGCAAGCGGGCCAGTCTCGGCCTCGCCGTCCCCGACCATCACGGTGACGATCAGATCGGGATTGTCGAATGCTGCTCCATACGCGTGTGAGATGGAGTAACCAAGCTCCCCGCCTTCGTGGATTGAACCGGGCGTCTCCGGTGTGCAGTGCGAACCTATCCCGCCGGGAAACGAAAACTGCTGAAAAAATTTAAGCATGCCCGCTTCGTCACGGCTCTTGTCCGGATAGATCTCGGAGTAATGCCCTTCCAGATAGCAATTGGCCAGCGTGGCCGGTGCGCCGTGACCTGGACCAGAAATATAGATGATGTTCAAGTCGTATTTCTTAATGAGACGGTTCAGATGGACCCAAAGGAAAGATTGGCCAGGATCTGAGCCCCAATGACCAAGCAGTCGATTCTTGATGTGCTCGCGCTTCAGCGGCTCGCGCAGCAGGGGATTGGCCCGAAGGTAAATCATCCCCGCCGACAGGTAATTGCACGCCCGCCAATAGGCATCGATCTTTCTCAGCTGTTCGGGAGAAAGAGGTGTCGAAACTTCAGGTCTGCTCGCCATTGGGTTCTCCGGATCAACAGTGTGCCCACGCCGCTTCGGGCAGGCGCTCCTACTCGTACAGACTAAACGCTTCCCTCCCGGAAGAAAAACGTTCGTTGGCTTTCTGACCTATGTCCGGGAGTGCCGGGGATTGAATGGTCTGCCCGAAGGTCTCTAGAAAGGCTTTCGTGATGATTTCTGCAGGATTCGAGACAACTTTGATTGTCCGTGGATCAGGATAATCAGACTTCGTAACACCACCAAACTTGCGTGAGGCTAATCACAGACTGGGGTGACAGAGGGCACGGCGCTCATGCAAGAAAGGCGTGATGCTAAGCCGTAGAAATTCCGAGGAGGTCCCCTATGAAGGCACTGGAAGTATCAAGTCACGCCGTCATTTCCCTGAAGAATATCCTTTTCGCCACGGATTTTTCCGAGGCCTCCCAGGCGGCTCTGCCCTATGCCGCAGCCATCAGCCACCGCTATGGCAGCCAATTGCATGTGGTCCACGTGGTGTCGCCAGCCAGTTACTTGATCCCGTACGCGCCTGACGTCCCGTCGACCATCGAGACCATGCACGACGCCGCGCGTGCCGACGCCCGTCAGCGGATGGAGGCTCTGGCTTCACAACTGACGCCTGCTCCCTACCGTACTTACATTCGTGAAGGAGAAGTGTGGGAGGGTATCTCCGAAATTATTCGGGCCCACGAAATCGACCTGCTGGTGGTCGGAACCCACGGGCGCACTGGCGTGGAGAAGCTGGTACTGGGGTCCAGGGCAGAAGAGATTTTGCGTCAGGCCCCGTGTCCCGTGCTCACGGTTGGCTCGAAAGTATCCGGCCGAGCCAAGCTGCCGGGAGTCGGGGGCGAAGGAAAGCACCTCACCCCGGTTGACATTTCGCTTCGGCAGATCGTGTACGCCACCGATTTCAGCCCGGAATCCCTCGCCGCCGCTCCCTTCGCAACCTCCCTGGCGCAGGAATTCCAGGCCAGGCTGACCCTGCTACATGTGATCGAGAAGATCGGGGACCTGGACCCCACGTCGAGGCCCATCGACCACGCTCTGCAAAGATTGGAGAGTTTGGTGCCGGCGGAAGCCGGCCTGTGGTGCTCAACCAAACCCTCGGTCCAATATGGCCCGCCGGCTGAACGCATACTGCAGGCAGCTCTGGACTGCAAAGCCGATGTCATCGTCCTCGGAGTGCGGGCTGCGGCTGGCCACCTGGGCGCCGCCACTCATCTGCCCTGGGCAACCGCGCACAAGGTGATTGCCCACGCCCATTGCCCGGTACTTACCATCCCATTCACGGCAGCTCTCCAGGCGAAAAAGCAAGGAAATCGATTCTACGAATTTGAGGGCATGATCCCATGAAGAGCTCACTGATCCGGAACGGGGAAAAAAACAGGAACGAAGGTCTCACCCAGGTCGAACTCGCAGCTGAAATCCGGCTTCGCGCTTATAAGCTTTACGAGCAGCGCGGCAGAATAGATGGGCATGCGCAAGAGGACTGGGCTCAGGCGGAAGCAGAGGTTTTCGAGTCAGAGCAGAGACCCGTTGCTGCTTGAACGAGCTGCTCTTGGACAGGAAATACCAGGTCAGCCCTGTGGCCGTGAGGTGTGACGAAGATCACAGGCGAGAGTGATAGCGCTCACCGAGGGTCCAGGTGAACTTTTGCGACCCTACTACCAGCACCGAGGTGATCTATGGCGCAAGACAAAGGCGACGTGCTCGAGCTACTCAAATTCGAGCTTAAGTTCCTGGAAGATGGAGGCTACGGGCGCTCTCCGCATGCCCCTCGGCGCGAACCTCAGATATTGCAGGATTCGCCCAGCTGTCTGAACTTCGGCGAGCCGGATAAGCCACATCCCTGCAGCGAATGTTGGATGATCGATTTCGTTCCCGAAGGGCAGAAGAACCGGAACGCCCCGTGCCATTTTATTCCGTTGACGGCAAAGGGTGAGACTCTCGATGACTTCTATCGGCGAGGCAACCAGCTCGAGATGGAGGAAGCTCTCGACAAATGGTTGCGAGCGGAGATCAGCCGGATTGAACATGAGCGCGAGCGGCTTTAGGGTCGTGACCGCGAAAATTTAAAGCATTTTCCGGGTTTGCCGATGGAGGGTAAGGGACGAGGGAACACCTCTCGGGCAAGACCCGGGGAGACCCCAAAGAGTACTGTGCGAAAAAGAGTAGCGGGGCGAAAAGGTGGTCAATTTTGACCAGTTTGGGGAAATTCCCTTAACGTATTGTGCCCGAAGAAGGTGGAGCCTGCCCGCAAGACAACAATCTCTGTAATCCCTGTTAGTCCCAGGGCGAAACAGCAAGCGATTCACCCTTTATGCGTGTGGAGAGAGATCGATGACGCAGCCACAGATGCCCAAGCAGATGGTGGCGGTACGGCGGATCCTGTTTGTTTGTGCGCTCGCAGGCGCCCTGGCGATGACCGTGTTGCGAACTGCCGCGCAGGAAAATAGCAAGCCCGTTGCCGCAGAACCTTCCTCCGCCGCTGCCCAGCCTGCAGCCAAAGCAGAGGGCGACTACGTTGGCTCCGAAGTGTGCGTGACCTGCCACGCCGACCAGCAGAAGAGTTTCGTTCATACCATCATGGGCAACGCCATGGCGCACCCACGGACTGAGTTGGATAAGCTGGGTTGCGAAGCTTGCCACGGACCGGGCAAGGCCCACGTGGACGCAGGGGGCGGCAAGGACACGATTCCGGTCCGCTTCACTAAGGATTCCACCACCCCGGTCGAGGAGCGAAATGCGGCTTGCCTGTCCTGCCACACCAAGGGGAATCAAATGTTTTGGCGGGGCAGCCCCCACGAGTCGCGGGCCATGGCTTGCGTGGACTGTCATCAGGTGCATTACGGCAGCCCTGCCGAACGGTATGCCGAGTTGGCTTCCGTCGACTCGCGCTACGGCGCGCCCCTGACCGAACACGTAGGCACCAAGAAGCCGCAACCGGAATTGTGCCTGCAATGCCACCAGATGCGGCGGGCGCAGTTGCAGCGCTCCTCGCACATGCCCTACCGCGAGGGCAAGGTCACCTGCACCAGTTGCCACAACCCGCATGGAAGTCCGAACCCGAGCCAACTGATTCAAAGTTCGATCAACGAGAACTGCATCAGTTGCCACACTGAACGTCGCGGCCCATTTCTGTGGGAGCATCCTCCGGTCATGGAAAACTGCGCCAACTGCCATGAGCCGCATGGCAGCAGCAATCCGCAACTGCTGAAGGTCCGGATGCCACGGGTTTGCGACTCCTGCCACGATTCGAGCCGCCATCCGACCCAGCCACAGCCCCTCGGATCTATCAAGAACTTCAACCGGGGTTGCACCAATTGCCACTCTTCGATCCACGGATCAAACCACCCCTCGGGGAATGCTTTTTTGCGTTAGGAGAGAGCGATGAAAACCGCTGGAACGAAATGCCTGTCGCTGATGCTCACCCTCCTGATGACGCCGGTTGCTTTGTTCAGCCAGGACCAGTCCCCTGCCGTGGCCGGGGTAGTCGAGTTGGGCAGCCGCTGGAGCTGGGGTGACGTGTACGGCCGTCCTGATCTGCCGTTTGACCCCGCGTTGAAAACGTCGAAATACAACGAATACCGCGATGTGCGCGACGGATTCTTCGTCCCCAGGGTCCGCTTGAGCATGGATGACATCGCCGGGTCGAAGTACTTCCTGGACGTGCAATCAAATAATGCGATCTATCTCGACCAAAGCTACCTCGCGACTTTCGGCAAGTGGAACCGGTTCAAGGTGCAGTTCCGCTATGACGAGATTCCGCACACTTACACCAACACCGCACGCACCCTTTATTCCGAAACCGGGGGCAAGAGCACGACGTGGGGAGTTCTCACCATCCCTTTGCTCACCCGGAACACCCTGCAGGGTCTGGCTGCGTCTACTTCGCTCCCGAGCACCATCCAGACCCAATTAGTCCCGAGCATGAACTTCATCGTTCCTGCCATCGAGCGCCGCGCAGGGACGGTCCTGTTCGCCTATGACCTCACTCCGGACTGGGACCTGCTGGCTGCTTACTCGCGCGAACATGAGACCGGCACTCGCCCTCTCGGTCTGATCTTCAACTCCAGTCCCAGTGCTTCCCTGACCGGGGGCTTCGGGGCGGAAGTGCCGGAGCCAATCGACTACTTCAACAATACGGTGAGAGTCCGAGCTGAGTACGTCCGGAAAAAATTGGCACTACAGATCGGGTATACCGGTTCGTTCTTTCAAAATGATAGAAGTGCGCTGGTTTTCGACAATCCGTTCCGCACTACCGATTGCGTCGCGCCCAACGGTTGCACATCCGCGACCCAAGGACCGGCCACGGGCCTGGTCGACCTCTACCCAGACAACCATGCTCACTACATTAATTTCGCCGGTTCGTTCCTGCTGATGAAGCATCTGCGCCTCCTGGTCAGCATCAACGCCGGCTGGCTGCGGCAGAATGATGCTTTTGTGCCTTACACGACCAATGCCATACTGCTGGCGGGCACCGGCCCTCTGCCGGCTTCGAGTCTGCGCGGAGAAAAACAGACCCTGGCGATGAATTACAAATTGATCCAGAGCCTGGGCAAGAAGTTCGAGATCAAAGCAGGTTACCGGCAATACGATTACAACAACGACACTCCAGTGCTCAGTTTCACCCCCGTAGAGGGCGATATGGGGGCCGCAAACCTTGCCAGCCCGGTCGAAAACACCCCGTTTGGATACAACAGGAAGAACGTCGAGGTGACCGGTAACTGGTACTACGCCAAGAAGAGTTCGGTGAAAGTGGGCTACGAAGGCGAGATCATGGACCGGTCGCACCGCGACGTCGAGCATTCGACCGAAAATGGATTCGTGGCCGCGATCGACTCGGCGCCTCGCAAAGACCTGTCGTTTCGGGTGTCCTACCGCTACTCGGCCCGCAATCCGGAACAGTACCAGGACGACCAAGCGCTGGCCACCGGGGGCGGGATTACCAACGACCAGATTTTCAGCCGGCGCTTTGACGAGTCCACCAGAACCCGTAACCGCGGCGACGCCGAGATTCAGTACAGCCCAACCGACCGGCTGACTCTCTCCGGGTTCGGCGGGACATTGCAGGATGATTTCAACCACCGCGGAGGGGTCAACAGCCCCACGCCACTGAACTTTATTGCGGGCACTACCTATCCTTACTACTTGTATGGAGTACTGAAAGATCTTTCATACAATGCCGGGTTCGACAGCGATTTCGCGCTGAGCAACGCAATTACCCTCTTTGCCGAGTACTCCTACGAGCGCTACTACAAAGCCATGGCCTCCAGATACCGGGCGCCTGGCGGAGCTACCCCATTGCCGCTGGACTGCAGCAATAGCGCCCATGGCTGCGATAGCGCCAACAACGACTGGGGAAGCACAGCTCGCGACTTCGTGCACATCTTCGCCGTCGGCTGGGATACGGACTTCAACAAGAAAGCAGATCTCAACACCTATTACTCGCTGTCGGCGGCGAAAGGCAATGTCGGCAGCCGGCCGTTCGGCGATCCTACCCTCCTTACTGGCCCCGACAAATTCTTGCTGACCGGCACCAACGCGGCCGTGGATTACCCAGAGACGGTAAGCCGGAACCACCAGCTCGTGGCCGTTTTCCGGTACAAGCTGACTAAAAACCTGACCTCCAAGGTCGAGTATCGCTACCAGCAATTCGATTCCAAGGACTATCAGACCAGTGCCATGACCCCGTACATGGGTTGCGTGAGCCCACTGCCGCCGGGGGCGCCGGTACCCGGATGCACCAGTCCCCTGCTGGGCACACCCAGTCCGTTTTATCCGTATTTCCTGGTGGGCGACACCAGTGCCGCCAGATATTTATTTCTGGGAGCCGACCAGCCGTCGTACCGGGCGCATTATCTGGCGGCGACGGTCGAGTACCATTTTTGAAGCGCCGGGCCGAATTGGTGCAGACGTTTCCGCAGTCTGATTCTTTGACGGGACAGTTCCAACTCGGGTCATTAAAGAGCTGGACACATTCAGGAGGAAGATGAAAATGGCAAGCGCAAGAATCAATCTGCTTTGGACAGTGGTGTTGACAATCCTGGCTGCCAGCCTGGCTCTTTGGAGTACAGCCGCCGTGGCTGACGATGGCGCCGCCAACTACAAGGCCAAGTGCGCCATGTGTCACGGCGCTGACGGCAAGGGAGATACGCCGGTCGGAAAAAAGATGGGGATACGGGATCTCACCTCAGGCGATGTGCAAAAGATGAGCGATGAGGAGCTGATCACCATCACTACCAAAGGCAAAAACAAAATGCCTTCCTACGAGAACAAATTGAGCGCCGCTCAGATCAAGGATCTCGTCACCTACATCCGTCAGCTTGCCAAAGGTAAGTGAACCGGAGTGCAATGATGCGCGCCGGGGCCGGGGTTTGGTACTCGGCCTTGGTCTTGTTGTGCGTCGCCAGCGCCGCTGCTGCTCAGAAGCCTACGAACGAAGACTGTCTCTCCTGCCACAGCGATGCCAGCCTCACCCATGACGTCAACGGCAAGCCTGCGAGTCTGTATGTCGATCCGGAGAAATTCAAGAACTCGATGCACGGGGGCGTGTTTTCCTGCGTGGATTGCCACAGTGACGTCAAGACTTCTCCCCACGAGACCCTGCCAGCCAAAGTCTCCTGCGCGACTTGCCACAGTGAACAGCAGGCCGCTTACGACGGGAGTCTCCACGCCACGTCGACCCAGGGCAGCAAGCGGCCCGCGGCAACATGTACCGATTGTCACGGGGGCCCCCACGACCTTCTGCCGTCGAGCGATCCCAAGTCACGGACCAATCACGCGAATATTCCCGCCACTTGTGGCACGTGCCACGACCAGAAGTTTGTGATGGCAGCCGCCGGTGGCACCATCCAGCCCTTTGTTTCCTACCAGCAGAGTGTGCATGGCCAAGCCGTGGCCCAAGGTGTGGAAAAGGCAGCCGTCTGTACCGATTGCCACGGCGCGCACAGTATTATGACGGCGGCCGACCCCAAGTCGCCGATCTTCAAGTTCAACGTGCCCCATACCTGCGGGAAGTGCCATGGCCCGGTCGAAAGGGAGTTCGAACAGAGCATTCACGGCCAGGCCATCGCGCGGGGAGACTGGCAGGCGCCGATTTGCACCGATTGCCACGGCATCCATTCCATCAAGTCGCATAAAGACCCTAATTCGCAGGTGTCGACGCAGAATCTGGCGTGCGCGCATTGCCACGAAGGCGTGCAACTTACCCGGGAATTCGGATTTGAGGGGAACCGGGTGTCAACCTACCTGGCCAGCTACCACGGTTTGGCCTCGCGGAGAGGCTCGACGCTGGTGGCCAATTGCGCCAGTTGCCATGGCGTGCACAACATTTTGCCCTCCAGCGATCCGCGCTCCAGCGTCAACCCGGCGAACCTGGTCAGGACCTGCGGCCAGTGTCATCGCGGCGTAACCGAACAATTTGTCGCCGCGAAAGTGCACGTGAACGCGCCGCTCTCGAGCGACACCGGCAGCATTGTAGTCCGCTGGGTGCGGCGGTTCTATGTGACGCTCATTGTGGTCCTGATCAGTGGTATGGTGACGCACAACTTTATTGTCTGGAGGTTCAAGGCCATCGCCCGCCGCAGAAAACAGGGCGGGCGGATTGTCACCCGGATGAATCGGGGGCAGCGCATCCAGCACGCCGTCCTGTTTGGCAGCTTTACCGTGCTGGTGTTCACCGGTTTCGCCTTGAAGTTTCCTGACTCCTGGTTCAAGTATCTGGTGCTGGGAATGAACGAAAACCTGCGCAGCATCGTTCATCGCATCGCGGGCGTCGTGCTGATCGCGACCGCCTTCTATCATCTTGCATATCTTGGGTTCCACCGCGACGGCCGCGATGCGA
>Ga0209068_10000172_pt1 | contig 39805 bp, 35 predicted proteins | sample ColStrG_CSR_2012_FD_187200 | JGI IMG/M metagenome (GOLD analysis project Ga0209068, IMG submission 187200) | Freshwater sediment microbial communities in response to fracking from Pennsylvania, USA - Cold Stream Run_MetaG_CSR_2012 (SPAdes)... | ecosystem: Environmental > Aquatic > Freshwater >...
GTCACGCCGTGAAAGGGCGGGAGATCCTCGGGGTGGGCGCTCGCGGTCAGCGCGTCAGCGGCCCGGGCGCGGCGCCGGGCGTCTTCGGTGTCGACGTACACGTAGGCGCGCAGGGTGTCGTTGTGTCGCTCGATGCGCGCGAGGTACTCGTCGAGCAACTCGGTCGCGGAGACCTCCCCGGTCCGAATCGCCGCTGCTTGTGCCGCGGCATCGTCCCAGACCGACGCGTGTCCCTCGAGGCTGTCCATGCTCAGTCCTTCCGTCGCGGCGTGGCGTCGGCGAGGATCACGACGTTGTGCTCCTCGCATTCGGGCGCCGACACGGCGACCATGATGGTGCCGGCGCCGGTCGGGCGCACGACGGCCAGGGCGCGACCGTGGAACGTGTCGTGGGTGGACTCGCCGAAGGTCGCCTCGGTGCACGGGTCGGCGCTGCCGAAGCCGAGGAGCTCGCCGGGCCCCGCGACGACGACGGTCACCGCGCGATCCGACGTGTGGCAGAGATTGCCGTCGTCGTGGACGAGGATGATGTCGACGAAGGCCAGGTCGGAGTCGTCGGCGCAGATGTGGTCACGATCGACGCGGACGGCGAGGGCGACGGATCCGTGTGCGGACGACAACGACGTCCGCGCGGTCTCCACCTCGTCGCGGTAGGCGACGGCGACGAGGTCGCCCGGTGCGAACGTCGTCGCGAACGCGGTACGGAAGCCGTGGGCCTCACCGGCCGGCTGCCGACCGAGGGTGGTGCCGTTCACGAGCAGTTCGACCTCGTCGGCGTCGCTCAGCACGTCGACGGTGATCGGACGGCCCTCGGCGCTGGGCCACGACCACGAAGCCAGTCCCTCCAGCCACGGTTCACCCGCGAGGCCCTGGTGCGTCAGCTCCTGACCGTGGCGCGCGGGATCCTGCACCGAGACGTACGGCGCGGCGCGCAACCCGAAGACGATCTCGCGGAGATACGACAGCGCGCGTCGCTCGCCGGTGATGTCGATGTCGGCGCACCATGCCGCCAACCACGGATAGTCGCCCATCAGCAGGCCGGTGTCGTCTCCGTAGGTGACGCGGCCGATGCCGACCTCGCCGAGGTAGTCCCAACCGGTCCACGTGAAGTCGCCGATCACGTGCGGCAGGGCGAGCACCTTCGGCCAGTTCTGCGCGATGTTGGTGTTGTGGGTCTCGGTACCCACGATCACGCGGTTCGGCATTCGCTCGGCGTCGAGCGCGTAGCGCGCGTCGCTGTAGTTGTACCCGGCGACGTCGAGGTACGAATACGGCTCGTCGAGCTTCTCCGCGACCTCCTGCGACTGCAGCAAGCGGGGGAGCGTCTCCCGGAGCCGGTCCATCACCGTGTTGATGCCGGCGTTCTCCTCACCCGCATCCTCGCCCGAGTTCGCGCCGTCGTTGACAGCAGGCGGTGCGGCCATCGCGAGGATGGTCTGGATGCCGACGGCGATGAGGGGGTTCACGCCGTTGGTGACGTAGCGGGTGTCGTCGAGCGTGCGTACCCGCTCGGCCAGGCGCCGACCGATGCCCGCGCCGAAGGCATCGCCCGTGTCGGGGATCTCGTTGCCGATGGAGTAGAGGATGACGCTCGGGTGGTTGCGGCCCTTGCGCACCATTGCGTCGACGTCGCGCTCCCACCAGTCTGAGAACACGCGCGAGTAGTCATTGCGCATCTTCGGGTGGTGCCACATGTCGAAGGCTTCGTCCATGACGAGCATGCCCACGCGGTCGCACGCGTCGAGGAGCGCCTCGCTCGCGGGGTGGTGCGCGCTGCGGATGGCGTTGAACCCCGCTGCCTTCAGGAGCTCGATGCGGCGCTCGTCGGCGCGGGCCACGGTGGCCGCGCCGATCACGCCGTTGTCGTGGTGGATGCACGCGCCGCGGAGTTTGACGACCTCACCGTTGATCCGCAGGCCGCGCGCCGCGTCGAGCTGCAACGAACGAATGCCGAAGGTCGTCTCGTCGCGGTCGATCTCGATGCCGTCGCCGTCACGGACGACGATCTTGCACCGGTGAAGGGTCGGAACATCCACGCTCCAACGACGCGGGTTGCGTACCACCAGGCGCTGGCGGATCGTGGCCGACTCGCGCGGGAAGCTGGTGAGCGGCGTCGATTCCGACGCGACCACGACTCCCCGGTCGTCGACGATCTCGGTCTCGATCGTTGTGGGCGCCGTCACCGCGCCGTCGTGCTCGAGCTCGGCATGCACCTGGACGACCGCGACCTCGTCGTCGATCTCCGGCGTGGTCACGAACAAGCTGTTGAGTGCGAGGTGCACGAGTTCGCCCACGACCAGATGCACGTTCCGGTAGATCCCCGCGCCCGAGTACCAGCGCGCGTCCTCCTGCGCGATCACCTCGACGCGGATCTCGTTGTCCTCACCGAAGCGCACGAGGTGGTCGATTGGCACCGTGAACCCGGTGTAGCCGTACGGGTGGTGCCCGGCGAAGCTGCCGTTCACCCACACCGACGCGTCGCGGTACACGCCCTCGAACTCGACGAACATCCGCTTGCCTCGCGCGTCGAGCGGCACCGTGAACTGCTTCTGGTACTCCCAGGTGCCGTCCGGGAAGTACGCGTTGCCCGGGCCCTCTGCCGCGCTCCGCGTTGCCGTGATCATCGCGTCGTGGGGCAGGCGTACCGGCACCCACGCGGGCAGTTGTCCGCCGAGCTCGAGGAACGCACTGACCTTCGGCCGGACGTTCCAACCGTCGTTGAACGAAGTGCGGATCATGGTAGGTCAGCTTCCGACGATGCTCGACCGCGTGAGGTGGGCCGTGCGGATAGTGAGGGTGACCGGGTCGCCGGTGATCGCGAAGGTCGTCGAGAGGGGGAGCTGCGCCGACGATGGCCCAACCATGAGCTCCACGTTGCCGGGCGTGACGACGAGGTCCATGTCGATGTCGTAGTAGGCGAGGATCCCAGGTTCGAGCGCGAAGGCCACCGTCGCGGCTTTGCCCGAGTCGAGCGCGACGCGGTGGAAGCCGACGAGCTCGCGCACTGGACGGGTGACGCCCCGGCGGCGGAGCCGCGCGTATAGCTGCACGACCTCCTCGCCGAAGCGATCGCCGGTGTTCGCGACCTCGACCCGCACCTCGACCGCACCGGACGCATCGACCTCGGTATGGTCGACGGTGAGCGAGCGGTACTCGAAGGTCGTGTAGCTCAGGCCGTGGCCGAAGACGTAGGCCGGGCCGCTGTCGTCGAGGTCGGTGTAGGTCGTGGGGTCGCTGCCGGCCTTGTACCCGTGGAAGATCGGGCACTGGCCGGCGGTCCTCGGAATGGTGATCGGCACCCGGCCGGAAGGGTTTTCGACCCCGAAGAGCACGTCGGCGATGCCCACGCCGCCGACCGAGCCAGGCTGGTAGGCATAGATCACGGCCGCGGGCCCACCCGTCTCGGCCATCACCGGCACGGGCTGCGAGCCGACGATCACGACCACGACCGGGACGCCGGTGGCGCAGACGGCCTCGAGCAACGGGCGTTGGGCACCGGCGAGTTCGAGCGTCGAGCGGTCGCGGGTCTCGCCGACGATCGCGTCACTGACCAGGCCGGTCTTGTCGCCCAGCACGAGGATGGCGACGTCGGCACTCGCGGCCGCGGCGACCGCCTCGGCGATCCCGGCGGTCGAAGGGTCGTTCACGTGGCAGCCGAGCGCGTGCACGACCTCGGTGTCGTCGCTCACGACGCCTTCGATGGCATCGAGCACCGTCGGCGTGTCGGGGTAGACCGCGGCGATGGCGGCGAGCGTGACCTCCGACGGATGCGTGGCGATGCGGCGGATGAAGCCGAAGTCGGCGCCGGTGCCGTCCACCTCCGCGGTCGAGTCCGTCGGCTCCTGTGCCGCCGCCGCGTCGATGGGCGCGGGCGCGTGCTCGGCCGCCGGGGCATCGTCCTTGCCGGTGTCGGCGGACGGGAGCGACATGTCGCCGCTCGTCATCATCTCGATGGCCAGCGCGGCGGAGTAGCCGCCGAACAGGTTGCGGACCGAGTGCGCGTTCGGGCCGATCACCGCGACGCGGGCGAGATCATGCGCGAGCGGCAGCACTCCTTGCGGGTTCGCCAGCAGCACCGTCGACCGGGCGGCGATGCGATGGGCCAACGCCCGGGACGCGGCGCGCGCCGTCGGTTCGACGGTCGCGGTGAAGGCGTCGACGTCGCCGTACGGGTGCTCGAACAGCCCGAGGCGGAACTTCGCATCGAGCACTCGCCGCACGCTGTCGTCCACGACGGCCTCGTCGAGTGCTCCGCTGCGCACCGCGGCGGCGAGACCGGCCCGGTAACACTGTGATCCGGGAAGCTCGACGTCGAGCCCGGCGCTCAGCGCCTGCACGCCGGCGTCGGCGACATCGGTGGCGGTCTGCTGGCGCGACCACAGGGCGGTCACCGCGCCGTAGTCGGCGACGGTGAGACCGCGGAAGCCGAGCGTGTCGCGGAGCATGTCGGTCAGGAGGTGGCGCGACGCGGCGGCAGGTTCGCCGTTCACGTCGGAGTAGGCGCACATCACGGACTCGAGCCCGGCCTCGTCGATGGCGGCGCCGAACGGCCGCGCGTACACCTCGAGGAGTTCGCGCTCACCGAGGAGGACCGCGCCGATGTTGCGGCCACCGTCGGCCATGGCGTAGCCGAGGAAGTGCTTCGCGGTGGCGAGCACACCCTCGCGTCGGTCGTCGCCCTGCAGGCCGCGCACGAAGGCCGTACCGATGGCCGAGCCGAGGTACGGGTCCTCGCCGTAGCTCTCCTGCACGCGACCCCACCGTGCATCACGGGCGAGGTCGAGGTTGGGGGAGCAGGCCTGGTGCACGCCGAGCGCGCGCATCTGCCGCCGCACGACGTCGTTCATCGCCTCGACCGACTCCGGGTCCCACGATGCCGCGAGTGCGATCGCAGTGGGGAAGTCGGTGCACGCCTGGTGTACGAGACCGGTCAACGCCTCGTGGTGGACGATGGCGGGGATGCCGAGGCGCGTGCGCTCCACGAGGTAGCGCTGGAGTTGGTCCAGGAGCGCGACGAGGTGCACGGGATCGGGGGAGAGCAGTGCACCGGCCGAGATCTCGCCGAGCCCGTCGGCGAGGTGCTCGTCGAACTTCTGCTCGTCAAGGCCGGTCGGGCCGAGCAGGTCGAACGGGAGGATGCCGGTGAGCTGCGCGACCTTCTCGTCGAGGGTCATGCGGGCCAGCAGGTCGTCGACCCGCTCGGCCACCGGTCGCGTCGCGTCGCGGTAGATGGCGTCGCGAGGGGCCGCGTCGGGAGGAGCCGGTTCGCTCATGGTGGTGGCTGCTTTCTGGAGTCGGTGATGGTTCAGTACGTCAGTCCGTGACCGAACCGGAAGACGGGGTCCTCGGTGTCGAACGCGACGTCGGACCGCGAGGCGAGTACCGCGGCCATGGAGCGCGGCAGGTCGAAGGGCAACTTGCCCTGTGGTGCCGAGTCGCCGAACACCACGTCGAGCAGCGCCGAGTCGCACACGCCGAAGTTGGCGACGATCGCGCCGGCGGCGTCGACGAGTTCGGTGAGAACTGCGGGGCGGTCGAGCGCGATGTCGATCACCGTGGGCACCGCCGCGCACACGGCCTGGATGCGCGCGAGTTCGTCGGCGGGGAACTCGAGCGAGCCGCTGTGGAAGTAGGCGGCGAAGCCGTCGCCGAGCGTCTCGTAGGGCGCGTGCAGGCGCATGATCGCGACGTCGGCGTCGGCGATGGAACCGACAGGGGTGGCGAACCCGGCGAGGGCCTCGTCGGCGAGTCCTTCGGTGTACACGCGCAGCCCGCGCGGCAGCGGCAGCATCGGCGCGCCCGCTCGCTCGCGGTTGGTGAGCAGCGTCAGCGAGTCGCGTTGCGCCTGCAGGCCCGCGGCGCGGAATGTCGCGTTGCCCACGACCGCGTCGGCCGCGTCCTCGTCGACGAACGGTGTGTCGAACAACCCGAGGCGGAACTTCTCGGCGAGGATGCGCCGGGCCGACTCGTCGATGCGTGCCTCGGTGACCGCGCCCCGCTCGACGAGGCCGAGCAACACGTCGGTGCACGTCTCGCCGCCGAACTGGTCGACGCCGGCGTCGAGCACCTTGATGATCCGTTCCTCGATGCTGAGGTGTTCGACACCCCACGCCTTCGCCGCGCCCATCTCGCCGAACTCGGGCTTGCCCACGATGAGGCCCCAGTCGGTGCAGACGACGCCCTCGAAGCCGAGCCGCTCCCGGAGAATGCCGGTGATCACCGCCTGGTTGAAGCTGAAGCCGACCTCCTCGAGGTCGGTGCCCACCGGCATCCCGTAGTACGGCATGATCTGCGACCCGCCCGCGGCCAGCGCGGCGAGGAACGGGCGCAGGTGGTACTCGAAGTTGTTCCCGGGGTACACCTGCTCGCGTCCCGTCGAGAAGTGCGGGTCGGTGCCGTCCTTCTGCGGGCCGCCGCCGGGGAAGTGCTTGGTCATCGTCGCGACCGACGATGCGCCGAGCTGAGGGCCCTGGAAACCACGGATGTACGCGGCCGCGAGGCGACCGGTGAGCTCCGCGTCCTCGCCGAAGGTGCCGCTGATTCGGGCCCAGCGGGGTTCGGTAGCAAGGTCGACTTGTGGGTGGAGCGCGACGCGGAGCCCCACGGCTACGTACTCCTGACGCGCGATGTCGCCGAAGCGCTCCATGAGTTCCTCGGAGCCGATCGCGGCGAGGCCGATGGGCTCGGGCCACTGCGAGAACGGGCCGGCCATCATCGATGCCGCGGGGTTGTCGCTGAAGTGGTGGCGGGGGTCGGTGGAGAACGTCACCGGCACACCCGACGGCAGTTCTGCCGCGATGCGCTGCACCGCGTTGTGCCACTGCGCGAACTCTCTCCCGCTCGGCGCGCTCCCGAGGATGTTGAAGTGGGTCATGCGGTGCTCGGTCACCAACTCGCGCACCGAGGGCGACCCGAAGATCGGATGGCGGCTGTCGACGTCGGTGGGCGACACCGCCGCGTGGAACATGAGGCCGACCTTGTCGGCGAGCGGCATGGTCGCAAGCAGGGCTTCGACGCGATCCTTCACGTCGCCGTTCGCGGTCGCGGTCATCGTTGTTCCTCGATCCAGGTCGCGAGCCGCTCGATGCTCGCGAGCGCGCCCGGCATGTCGGGCCCGTTGACGTGTCCGTGGCTCGTGCCCGGCTCCGTCACCACCGTGACCGCGACGCCCGCCGCGGCGAGCGCCTGCGCGTAGGCCTCGCCGGAGGCGCGCAGGAAGTCGGTTTCCGAGTCGAGCACTAGCACGGGCGGCTGGCCGGCCACGTCACCGCTCGCGGCGAATGCGTAGGGGTCGTCGAGCGCCGCGTCGGATCCCGCGTACTGCCGGGCCATGTCACGGAAGGTGTCGGTGGCCGCGGTCGTCGTTGCCTCGTCGGCAGCCAACGTGGCCTCGAGTTCGGCGGACAGGGGAGGGAGCACTGCGTGGACGACCGGGTACACCATCACGAGGGAGACGGGCAGGGGGCCGGCACCGTCGCGCAGTCGCTTCGTCACCCCGGCCGCGAGGTTGCCACCCGCACTCGCGCCGCCCAGGTGCAGGCGGCCGGGGTCGATCCCGAGTTCCTCGGCGTGCGCGGCGGTCCAGCACCAGCCCGCGAGCACGTCGTCGGACGGCATGGGGTAGTGAACGCCGCGCAGGGCCTTGCGGTAGTCGAGCGACACCACGGTGGTGCCGCGCGCCGCGAGCGCGAGCGACACCCAGTGGGCCTCGGGCATGTCGAGATCGCCACCGATGAACGCCCCGCCGTGCACCCACACCAAGCCCGCGCCGGTGGCGCCAGTGGCGTCGGGGCGGCGGTACACGCGCCCGGGAACATCGCCGTGCGGCCCGTCGATGGCGACGTCGCGCACGGCGACGCTCGCGAGTTCGGGGAATCGTCCGACGAGTTCGGCCAGGTCGATCGTGCCGAGCGACGGGGGCTCGTCGAGCGTCTCGAGCATCGCGACGATCTGGCCGAACGGCATCGCCTGGAAGAGGTCGGCGCCTCCCGCGGCGCCCTCCTGCTCGGTCATTGCTCTCCTGTACTGCTCAGGGCTGGGTGGGCTCCAGCGAGCCGAGGTAGGCGGCCTGCAGCTGTGACTGGTCCGCGAGCAACTCCGCGGCGGTGCCCTCGAGCACGATGGAACCGCGGTTGAGGACGGCGGCGCGGTCCGCCACGCTCAAGGCGAGCGTGACGTGTTGCTCGACCAGCAACACCGCGCAGCCGCGCTCGTGCGCGATCTGCTCGACGGTGTCGAACAGGGCCTCGACGATGAGTGGTGCGAGGCCCATGCTCAGCTCGTCGATGAGCAACACCCGCGGTTCCTGCACGAGTGCGCGCGCCATGGCGAGCATCTGCTGCTCGCCACCGGAGAGCGCGCCGGCGCGTAGGTGCCAACGCGGTTCCAGCGCGGGGAACACCGCGAGCATGTCGCGCGGCGACGGACCACCGCGGTGGCAGGCGGCGCGGAGGTTGTCCTCGACGCTCAGCGTCGTGAACAGGTTCCGGTTGTCGGGGACGAGCACCGCGCCGGCCTTGTTGGCCCGGGCCGGGCGCCCGGTCTTGAGCGGTTCGCCGTCGATGGTGATCGTGCCCGCGTGCGGTGGGAGGAACCCGGAGAGGGTGAGCAGCAGGGTGGTCTTGCCCGCGCCGTTGGGGCCGAGCAGCGCCTGGATGGTGCCCTCTTCCAGTGCGAGGTCGATGTCGCGGAACGCGACGGCGGTGTCGTAGCCGCCGCTGAGGCCGGCGCACTCGAGTCGTGCGGTCATGCGCCCGCCTCCGTGGGGGCCGTGGCGTTGGCCTCGGTGTGGGCCTCGGCGTGGTGGTGGACGTGCCCGAGGTAGGCCTCGGCGACCTCGTGGTTGGTGCGGATGGCCGCGGGCTCACCCTCGGCGATCACCCGGCCGAAGTCGAGTACGTAGATGTAGTCGCAGACGTCGAGCACGAGGGCGACGTCGTGGTCGACCAGGAGGATGCCGGTGCCGGTCACGCTGATGTTGCGGATCCGGTCACCGAGCCATTGACTCTCGGTGGTGTCGAGGCCGGCGGCGGGTTCGTCGAGGAGGAGGACCTTCGGGTCGGCCGCGCACGCGCGGGCGATGGACACGAGCTGGCGTTGCCCCTGGCTCAGGTCACCGGCGTTGCGGTCGCGCAGGTCGGCGATGCCGACGAGGTCGAGCGCGCGCTGCACCGCCCCGTGCTTCGCCGCGCCCTTCACACCGTAGGCGGCGGCGCTGACGTTCTCCTCGACGCTGAGGTCGTCGTACAACTCGATCGCCTGGAACGTGCGGGCCAGTCCGGCGCGGACGCGCCGATGGGCCGGGAGGTGGTCGAGTCGCGTGCCCTGGAGCACGACGTCACCACTCGCCTTCGCGAACCCGGTGACGGCGTCGATGGCGCTGGTCTTCCCGGCGCCGTTGGGGCCGATGAGCCCCACGATGCCGCCGGCCTGCACCCGTAGCGTCAGGTCGTCGACCGCCACCACTCCGCCGTAGCGGACGGTCACGTGCTCGACGTCGAGGACGACGGGTGCGTCGGCCGCGGGGGGTGTGCGGTTCGACGCACCCGTCGGGCTCATGGCGGTCGACGCGGCGGCTTCGAGTTCGCCGCCGGCTTCGCCGGCATCGGCCGCGGCCGCGGCTCGTCGCTTGCGCCATCGGTCGATCCGGTCGGCGAGTTCGTGACCGCCGGCCGCGAGGCCTTCCGGGTTGCGGATGAGCGTGACTATCACGAGCACGCCGCTGATGACCACGAAGATGTCGCCGCTGAGGTCGATCCACTCGGCGGACAGGTAGAAGACGATGCCGCCGGTGGCGATGATGCCCGCGGTGATGCCGCCGTACACCGACGTGACGCCGGCGAGGTAGGCGGTGGACACGAGGGTGAGACCGAGGAACGCCGCGAAGCTCTCCCAGGTGATGATCCCCTGGCGGTAGGACAGCAGGCACCCGGCGATGCCGGCGATGAACGACGCGATCGCGAAGCTGATCACCTTCACGAAGAGCACGTTCACGCCGATGCCCGCGGCGGAGCGCTCGTTGGCGCGCACCGCGAGCATCGCGGAGCCGAGCGAACTCCGGCGCAGCAGGGCGACACCCACCGCGACGATGACGCAGACGATCAGGCACATGAAGCCGAACGAGAGGCGGGGGAAGTCCTTCCCCACGCCCACGCCGAAGTCGAGGCCGAAGACCTTGGGCTTCCCGACGGTGTTGCCGTAGGGCTCGATGAGATCCGCGTTGCGGAACCAGATCGCCTCGATGCCGTAGGCGAGGGCGAAGGTGACGACCCCGAGCATCAGGCCGCGTAGCCGCAACGCGGGCAGGCCCACCAACACGCCGACCACCGCGGCGGCCGCGGCGGCGAGCAGAGGAGCGATGGGGAACGGGACGCCCCAGTCGACCGAGAGGTAGCTGAGCATGAAGCCGCCGGCGCCGGCGAGGGCGAGCTGCGCGAGCGAGATCTGGCCCGCGTACCCGGTGACCACCACGAGGGAGAGGGCCAGGATCGCGAAGATGATCGTGTTGATCACTGCAGCCCGCGTCGAACCGCTGGTCACGACCAACGCGATCGTGCCCGCCGCGAAGCCGCCGATGATCGGCACGAGGAACGTCCGCGGGCGCGGTGCCTTGCCGAGATGCGAGCGCAACAAGGCGCCGCGCTCGGGGACCCCGCGGCTGGTGAAGATGAGCGCGACGAGCATGACGATGAGCGGCACCAACTCACCCACGCCCGACTGCGGCATCCAGGAGTGCTCACCCGAGAGGTAGATCAGCCAGGCCTGCAGCATGCCGATGGCGATGCCCGCGATCGCGGTGGGCACGAGGTGCTGGAACTTGCCGACGACGGCGGCCGCGAGTGCGGGCACCACGAAGAGCGTGTAGGTGCTGGGTACCACCGGGGAGAGCGGGGCGATCAGGACCCCGGCGGCGCCGACGACCGCGCCGGCGAGCATCCAGTTCAACAGCGCGATGCGGTCGGGCGAGATGCCGCTCACGTACGCGCCCGCTTCGTTCTCCGCGGTAGCCCGGGTGTCGAGGCCGAACCGTGTCCACCGGTAGAGCGCAGTGATGACGAGGGTCAGGCCGATGACGGTGAGGGCCAGGTACACCCGGTCCGACAGCACCGTCTGGCCCTGCCAGGTCCACGGGTTCGACGGGTAGATCGCGGCGACGCTCACCGGCGTCGTGCCCATCCGCTCCGACATCATGCCCTGGAGAATCACGAGGACCCCGAGGGAGGCCACCGCCTTCGCCAGCGGCGGCGCGTAGCGCAGCGGGCGGAACACGACGCCGTAGAGCAGCGCGCCGAGCAAGGCCGAGATCACCAGGGTCAACAGCAGCGCTTCGGGCATGCCGAACGTCTGGTGCAGGTCGACCGTGGTGGGGAGGCCGGGGACGGGCAGGAAGAGCTTGCCCTGACGGAGGAATGCGTACGTGTAGCCCGCGAACAACGCCTGCGCGCCGGTGGCGAAGTTGATGACGCCCGACGCGCGGTACACGAGTACCAGTGCAATTCCGAGTGCTGCGAACGTTCCGCCATTCCCCAGGCCGAGGAAGGACGAGGCGAGATCTCGCAAGGTGTGACCCCCCAGGTCCGATCACCAGTGTCGATCAGCGAGCGCGACGACCGCCGTGGGACCGATGGGGGCAATCCCACCGGCCCCACGAGCAGTTGTCAACCAGGGATCTGGGCGTCGTTGACGACCGTGTACTTGGTTGCCTTGCCCTGGCCGTCGAGCGTGGCAAGAAGAATGGCGTTGGTGCAGGTGGCGGGTTCGGCCGGGGCGGCCTTGCCGTTGCAGCGGAAGTGGAGCCCGCCCGAGGCCGGGAGCACCGACCACGGCATCGCCTTCGCGGTGGCGGTGATGGTTGCGGGAGTTGCGTCGCCCTTCAGCGCCGCGGTGGCCACCTCGAAACCGCCGATGCCCTGGAACAGCGTCACGCCGGTCGTCCGGGTCTTGTCGACACCCGAGGCGCCGAACTTGTCGAGCACTGTGTAGTACTGCTTGATCGTGGGGTCCTTCGGCGTGTCGAGCGGCGACGTGGCCGAGATCTTGATCCCCTTGAGGAAGTCGGCCGGGACGGCCGTGCGCGTCGCGTCGCTGAGACAGGCCGAGCCGGTGGTAACGGTGCCCTTGAAGCCGGCGGTACGGAGGCCGTTGAAGGCGGCGATGCAGAACGTGTCGTTGCCGAGGACGAAGACCTCGCCCTTCGGGTTGTTCGAGACGACCTTCTGCATCTGGGGCGTCATGTCGGCGGTACCCAGCGCGACGGGCACGACATCCATCGTCAGGCCGGCCTTCGTGAAGGGCGTCTTGTCGGCGAAGATCTGCGTCGCCGCGGGCACGTCGATCACGACCACGGTGACCTGCTTGGTCTTCGCTTCCTTGGCGCCACCCACGATGACGGTGTTCAGCGCGCTGAGGCCGGCGTTGAACACGAAAGTGTTGGTCGGGTCGGCCTTGATGCTCGGGTTCCCCGACGATGCCATGAACGTCGGGATGTTCGCCGCGTGGATCGGCGTCCACGAGTTCGCGGTGAACTGGTTGGAGCCGAAGATCACGGCGGCCACGTTGTCCTGGATCATCTGGTTGGCGCAGTCGACGCTCTTGGCCGGGTCGGCGCCGGTGACGCAGGTGTCGAGCTCGATCGGGTGACCGCCGACTCCGTTCTTGTACTGGTTGATCCACTTGACTGCCGCGTCGGCGACGTCGCTCTCGATGCTGTTGTCGGTGGCGGTGCCCTTGCCGTCGGTGATGAAACCGATCTTGACCGGCGTGCCCTTGGCGGGGTTCTTGGTCCCCAAACCGCTGTCGGACGCGGCAGCCTGGGCCGGCCCGGCGAACGCGGCGACCGCGATCGCCGACGTGGCGAGGAGCGTGACGAGCCTCACGGCGCGGCCACGAGAAGGACGGGTGTTCATGGTTCCCCCCATTGGGATTGCCTTCACGGAACGCCCGTGCCCGCCGGGTGCGGCGGAGGGCGGTGAATATAGATGCATGCTACATCCATCTGTCTGGATTGCAAGCCGATACCGGCCTCCGGGCGCGACGGGGGCCGACCGGATCACCCGGTCGGCCCCCGAAGCACTGTCTCGGTCGTGCGACTCAGTTGCCCGACTGTGTCAACCGGGGATCTGGCCGTCGTTGGCCACGACGTACTTCTTCGCTTTACCGGTGGCGTCGAGCGTGGCCAGGAGGATCCCGTTCGAGCAGGTGGCGGGTTCCGCGGGAGCGGCCTTGCCGTTGCAGCGGAAGTGGAGCCCGCCCGAGGCCGGGAGGACCGACCACGGCATCGCCTTCGCGGTGGAGGTGATCGTCGCCGGCGTGGCCTCACCCTTCAATCCCTCGAGGGCCACGTTCATGCCGGCGATTCCCTGGAAGATCGCCTGGCCGACCGTCTGGGTCTTGTCGACGCCCGAGGCGCCGTACTTCGCGAGGACCGCGGAGTACTGCTGCATCGACGGGTCCTTGGGGTTGTCGACCGGCACGAAGGTCGAGATCTTGATCCCGTTGAGGAAGTCGGAGGGCACTGCGGTGCGGGTCGCGTCCGTGAGGCACGAGGTGCCGGTGGTGACGAAGCCCTTGAAGCCGGCGGTGCGGAGGCCGTTGAAGGCGGCGATGCAGAAGCTGTCGTTGCCGAGGACGAACACCTCGCCCTTCGGGTTGTTCGAGACGACCTTCTGCATCTGGGGCGTCATGTCAGCGGTGCCCAGCGCGACGGGCACGATGTCCACCGACAAGCCGGCCTTCTTGTACTGCGACGTGTCCGAGAAGATCTGGGTCGCCGCGGGCACGTCGATGACCACCACCGTGGCCTGCTTGACCTTGGCATCCTTGGCACTGCCCACGATGATCGCGTTCAGCGCGCTCAGGCCGGCGTCGAAGACGAACGTGTTCGTCGGGTCGGCCTTGATGTCGGGGTTCCCGGAGCCGGCCATGAACGTCGGGATACCGGCGCCGTGCACGATCTTCCAGGAGTTCAGCGTGAACTGGTTCGAGCCGAAGACCACGGCCGCCACGTTGTCCGCGATCATCTGGTTGGCGCAGTCGACGCTCTTGCCCGGGTCGCCCGCGGTGACACAGGTGTCGAGCTCGATCGGGTGACCCCCGATCCCGTTCTTGTACTGGTTGAGCCACTTCACCGTCGCGTCGGCGACTTCGCTCTCGATGTTGCTGCCGATCTGCGTGCCCTTGCCGTCGACGATCATCCCGATCTTGACCGGTGTGCCCGTGGCCGGGCTCTTGGTGCCGAGCCCGCTGTCGGCCGCGGCGGCCTGGGCCGGCACGGCGAACGCGGCGACCGCGATCGCCGAGGCGACGAGCATGGTGACGAGTCCCACGGCGCGGCCGCGAGCGTGGCTGATGTGCATGATTCCCCCGAATCTGGCTTCTACGTCGAACGTCGGCAGCGCCGGTGCGCGGCGGCACACGATGGATTTAGATGCATGCTACATCCATCGGTCCACATTGCAAGTCGCCCATGGCTGCCGACAAGGGCGGGTGACTGTCGGCGAGGGTAGGAGGACGCCGGTGGTCCCGGGGGGTCACCCCCCGGGCAGATGACGTGCCCAGTCGAACGGCACGAGCGTGTGGAAGGGCGCAGCGAGCAGGCCCTCGGTGGGGCCCGAAGCCCAGCGCTCCCGCATCGCAGCCCCGAGCGGGCCCGCGGCGGCGACAGGGTCGTCGTCGAGGTAGCAGTAGGTGACCTGCAGGCCGGTGGTGTCGTTCTGCCACGGCTCGGGCGACCGCGCGCCGTGGTACGTCCACACGCCGGCCACACCGGGCAGTTCGATCAGGTGGTCGACGGGTGCGTGGCCCCGTTCGATCGCGAGGTACACGCCTCGCGCCGGACGCCACGGGATCACGTCGGCGCCGGCCACCGCGCGCGGCGCGGCCACCTTGGCGGCGAGGTCGGCGACCATGAACTCGACGCTGGGCAGCCGCAGCGGCATCCGGCCGGACGCGCCCAGCGCGTCGCCGAGTGCCTTGAAGGGTGGGAGCGCGGCGGGATCGCTGAACAGGTACGTCATGACGTGATCGACGGAGTCGTAGCGATCGACCGAAGCGGCGCGCGCGGCGCGGCACGCGGGTGTCGACACGATGCGCAGCGAATTGCGCAAGCCCGCGAGTCGGTGCTGCTCGGGACGATGGTCGAGCGAGTGCCACTCGATGTACTCCGCGTCGCGCCCCGCGGGCTCGCGCGCCGACAACGAGATGAACGCGAAGCCCACGTCGGTCGCGCCGGTGGCGAGCACGTCGCGCAACTGGTCGGTGGGCGTTCCCGCGAGTTCCATCGTGTCTCCGTTCCCCGTCGAATTCAGCGTCGAACGGCCGAGCCTGCGTCAGCGATCGAGACTGCCGAGGAATCCTGCCGTGCGGAACAGTGCGTCGTCGTCGGCGAAGCACACGCCGTACACCTCGTCGACGCCCGCATCGGCGAAGGCCTGCAGACGGTCGACCACCGCCTGTTCGTCGCCGATGGCGGCGAGGTCCGAGGGGCCGGTGGCGCCCTCGCGCTCGAGCACCTTCTGGTACACGGGCAGGCTCACGAAGCTCGAGAGACGGCTGTTCACCAACTCGACGTGCTCTTCGGTGTCGGCCTTCGCGCACATGGTGATCGGGATGCCGGCGACGACCCGCGGCTGCGGTCGCCCCGCGGCGGCTGCCGCGTCGCGCAGGCGGGGGATGACCTCTTCCGCGAGCGTGGTGGGACCGACGAGCCAGGTGATGACGCCGTCGGCGAGCTCGCCCGCGGCGCGCAGCGAAATGGGGAACATGGTGCCGACGTACACGGGCGGCGCCTCCGCACCCACGACCCCGGCGCGCCCGAACACGCTCGTGGTGTCGACGTGGACGCGATCGCCCTGGTAGTCGAAGCGCTCCCCCTCGAGTAGACGCGGCAGCACGCCCACGTACTCGCGCAGGTACGCCGCGGGGCGCTCGTAGTCGGCGCCGAGCACTCCCTCCACGAGGTCCCGGTGCGACGAGCCCACCCCGAGCACGAGGCGGTTGCCCGTCGCGGCCTGCGTGGTGAGCGCCTGCGACGCGAGCACCAGCGGGTGACGCGAGTAAGTAGGGATCACCGCGGTGCCGAGGCGGATGTGACTGGTGGTCGCGCCCGCCAGCGCGAAGACGGTGAGGGCGTCGGCGCCGAAGAGTTGCGCGCTCCACACGCTGTCGAGGCCCATCGCCTCGTAGCGCTCGATGGTCTCGACGTATGCCGGCAGCGGCTTCGGCGCGCTGCCGAGGGCCATTCCGTACTGCATGGGGTTGCTCCCGTCTCGCTACTGCTGCTGTCGGGACGCGCGCACCGCGTTGGCGTGCGCCCCGCTGACCCGTTGGATCTCGCCGGTGTTGGTGAGGTCCTCCTCGTAACACCACATGCCGTCGCCGGCGTAGATGAACACGGAGAACCCGATGAACTGGTACGGCTCACCGCCGTCGGGTGCGGGCCGACGGTTCGGGGTGTACACCGCGCACACGTCGTTCTCGATCAGGTACCACTGGCCCACGATGTCGAGGTCGGACGGCACCGAGTGCGTCACCGTCGTGACCCACTGGCGGATCGCCTCGCGTCCGCGCAGTACGCCGAACGAGTGCTCCACGTAGATCGCGTCGTCGGTGAAGAGATCGGCCCACGGGTTCCAGTCGCCGGTGGCGGTGCCGTGCTTGGCGAGCTCGAAGTAGCGCGCGATCGCGGCTTCCACTTCTTCGCGCGGGAACTGCTTCCCGCGGCGGACCTCGTCGCCGAGGTAGTGGAAGCCGCGCTCGGGCACGTCGGCGGGGTACGGAGCGTGCGTCATCGGAAGTCCCTCAGTCGGTACTCGCGCATGATCATCGCGACGGTGTGGTCGGTGTCGAGGAAGCGGAGCACGTCGCCGCCGATGGTCTTCGCGTTGTCGGGCCAGCCCGCCTCGCGCGTGGCGTCGGTGAGGTCGGCGCCGTAGAAGTGCGAGGGCTCGAGCACGTCGTCGACCGACACGAAGCCTTCCTCGGCGATCGCGTCGAACTGCGGCGTCGCGGGCGTGATCGTGCGCGTGACCAGGTTGCGCACGTAGGTGTGCTGCGGGTGGATGCGCAACGACATCGGCTGGTGCACGTCGCGCCAGTGCGCGTAGAACTCGTGCGGGGTCATCGACGCCTTGCGGTACAGGAGCGACGTGACGAGTACGCCGGGTTGCGGCTCGGTGGCGCTGGTGGCGCGGTCGGTGCGCCACCGGGGGACCGTCTCGGTCGCGATGCACACCGAGCGGTCGGCCCAGACGTCGTCGACGATGGCGGTGATGTCGTCGACGACGTCGCCGTCCTCGGTCCACACCGCGAGCGACGCCGCGAAGCGTCGATCGGCGACGCGTCCGCGCTGCCAACGCGTCGTCGCCTCGAGCTCCTCGACTTGCAACGCGATGCCCGGATACCGGGCCGGGTCGAGCTCGCGCAGCAGGCGCTGGTTGAGGCTCACGATCGCCTGCGGGTCCAACGCCGGTGCATCACCGGCGAGGTGGGCGACGACCATGACCTTCTCCACGGTCAGACCCGGTATCCGCCGTCGACGCTGATGGTCTGTCCGGTGATCGCGCTGCCATCAGGCCCACCCAGTACCACCGCCATACCCGCGATCTCCTCGGGCTCGAGGATGCGGTGGAGCAGGCAGTCGTTCGAGAACATCGCCTCGATCTCGGCCTCGGTCATGCCGCGCGCCTCGGCGATGGCGGGGATGTCGAAGAGCGACGTGCGCGTGGTGCCCGGGCACAGCAGGTTCACGTTGATGCCGTGGGGTGCGACCGACTTCGCCAGCTCCTTGGTGAAGCCGACCAGCGCGTGCTTGGCCGTGGTGTAGGGCACCGAGCCGCCGGTCGCCGTCGACGCGCCCGAACCGATGCTGATGATGCGCCCGGAGCCCTGTGCACGCATCGTGGGGAGCGCGGCACTCGTGGTCCACCAGGCGGACGTGAGTGACAGCACGATGGTCTGCTCGAAGGTGGTGTCGTCGCCTTCGAACGGGTCGGGCTTGCCGCCCACGGTGCCGCCCACGTTGTTGACGAGGATGTCGATGCGGCCAAACCGCTCGATCGCCTCCCGCACGGGGCGCCGCGCGTCGTCGCGGTCCATCGCGTCGGCGACCACCGCGAGCCCGCGGTCGGCGCCGACCCCGGCGGCGGCGAGCGTCTCGTCGAGGTCGGCCGGCGTGCGTGACGACACCACGATGGTGGCACCCTCCGCGGCGTACCGGGTGGCGATCGCCTGGCCGATCCCGCGGCCACCGCCGGTGATCACTGCGACTCTGCCGTCGAGCTGTCCCATGTGTGCGCTCCTCGTGTGGTCCTGGTTCGAAGGGTGGGTGTCGCGGACGTTCAGGCGCTCTTGGAGCTCTGGTCGGGCCTTACCCGGGTCGCGCGTCCGGTGTCGTCGAACTCGAGGTGGGTGAGGTCGTGACGCAGCCGGGCCAGCACGCGGCGCGCCTCGGCACGCTCCTCGGGGTTCCAGTCGGAGATGGCCACCTCGTAGTAGCCGAGGTACACCGCCTCGACGTCCTGCAGGACCTTCGTCCCCGCGCGGGTCAGGTGCAGCCATGCCTTGCGCTTGTCGCTCTCGTCGTTCTTGCGTTCGACGAGTTCGAGTTCGAGCAGGCGAACGGCGAGGCGGCTGATCGTGGTGCGGTCGAGTCCGAGCCGATCCGCGAGGTCGCCGTAGGTGAGCGAGCCGGCGCGGTTGAGCGCCCGGAGCGCCGCGAGTTCGGAGCCGCCGATGACGCGGGTGGACTTGGCGTAGCGCTCCTGGACGCGGTCGCTCAGGGTCAGGCGTGAGATGGTCTGGATGAACGCGGCGATCTCCGCGACGGTGGGTTCGTTCCGCTCTCGCTTGGCCATACGTGTTGCTCCTCGGGTCGGGCTCGGCACGATGTCAACACACGCGGCCCCGCGTCAACTCACGGAGTTGCGTCCCCAGCAGATGGGTGTATCATACATCTATCTTCCACCCACCGTGAGGGGGCACCCGACATGGCGCCGAACGACCACTACACGATCATCTCGATCGACACGCACGCAGGCGGGAGTCACGAGGAGTACCGGGAGTACCTCGACCCGAACTACCACGCCGACTTCGACGCGTGGCGTGGTCAGTACAAGAACCCGTGGAAGGACCTGCGCGACACCGACCTGCGCATCCGCAACTGGGACGACGATCGGCGTGACGCCGACACCCTGCCCGACGGCGTGGTGGGTGAGGTCGTGTACCCGAACACGGTGCCGCCGTTCTACCCGGGCTTCGTGCTCCTGGCCGGTCCGCCCAAGCCCAAGGAGTACGAGCACCGCCTCGCCGGCATCCGGGCGCACAACCGCTGGATGGTCGACTTCTGCGCGCGCAAGCCTGCGCAGCGCGCCGGCATCGGCCAGTTCTTCCTCAACGACATCGACGATGCGATGGAAGACATCAAGTGGATCAAGGACCAGGGCCTGCGCGGCGGCGTGCTGCTGCCCAGCGTTGCGCCCGACGTGAAGTGGGTCGAGCCGCTCTACAGCCGGGCCTACGACCCGGTGTGGGAGCTCATCCAGGACCTCGACCTGGTGATCAACCTCCACTCGGGGACGGGTTCGCCCGACTACGGCAAGCACGCGGCTACGCCGCTGCTGCTCGTGGCCGAGATGGGTTGGTACGGCCAGCGCGCGTTCGTGCACATGGTGCTCGGCGGCGTGTTCGAGCGCTTCCCGAAGCTGAAGATGGTGATGACCGAGGGATCGGCGTCGGCCATCCCGCCGCTGCTCAAGGCGCTCGACGCGATCATCGCCCGCGTGCAGACCGGTGCGATCGGCGAGCTGAAGTACCGCGCCGAGGACGGGATCACGAAGCCGGCGAGCGAAATCTTCGCGCAGAACTGCTGGGCGGGCTCGAGCTTCCCGAACATCCCCGACTCCGAGGCGGCGGTCGAGGAGATCGGCATCGACCGGTTCATGTGGGGGAGCGACTATCCGCACGACGAGGGCACTGCCCCCTTCACGCGTGAGCACCTCCGGCAGGTGTTCCGGGGCTGGAGCGAGGACGACCTGCGCAAGATCCTCACCCTGAACGCCGCCGAGCTGTACAACTTCGACCTCGAGGCGCTCGCGCCGCTGGCCGAGCAGTACGGGCCGACCTACGCGGAGCTCTCGGAGCCGCTCACCGAGCTGCCGGCGGATGCCAACGAGGCGCTGTTGCGCGCCGACGCGTACCTCCGGGCGTCCTGACCCGGAACCACGCGAGACTGCGACCGACCACAACTTCTACGGGGGGAACTACGCAATGACCAAGCGGTTGGACGGGCGCGTCGCGCTCGTGACCGGCGGGGGCAACGGCATCGGTGAGGCGTGCGCGTTGCGCCTCGCCGAGCACGGCGCCGCGGTCGTCGTCAACGACCTCGGCACCGACGAGTGGGCCCAGGGCATGACGAGCGAGGCGGCCGACAGCACGGTCGCGGCAATTCGCGCCGCGGGCGGCGAGGCGGTCGCGAACTACGAATCCGTCGCCACGTCGGAGGGATGTCGCAACGCGGTGCAGACCGCCGTCGACGCGTTCGGCAAGGTCGACATCGTCGTCGCCTGTGCAGGTGCGCTCATCGAGGGCACGATGTCGGCGACCGACGAGCAGTACGCACAGTTCATGGCGTTGTTCACGTCGCAGAAGTTCTGGCTCGCCCGTGAGGTCGTGCCCGGCATGGTGGAGCGTGGCTACGGCCGCATCATCACGACCACATCGAAGGGCGCGACGGGCGACCTCGGCCAACCGGTGTTCGCCGCGGCCATGGGCGCGGTCATCGGGATGACCCGGGGCATGGCCCATGAGTACGCGGCCACCGGCGTCACCGCGAACTGCCTGTCGCCCGGCGGTGCCACCCGCCTGCACGCGACGACGCACGACCTGTTCAAGGACCTCCACGAGCAGGGTGTGGTCGACGACGACTTCTGGGCGGCGTACCTGGCCGTCCCGCCGTCCGAGTACGTGTCGCCGATCGTCGCGTGGCTCTGCACCGACCAGGCGCGTGGCGTCACCGGGCAGGTGTTCGACGCGAGCGGCGGGCGCGTCGCCACCTGGAACCGGATCGAGATGGAACGCGCGATCTATCACGGCGACCACGCAGTCTCCCCGCCGTGGACGATGGCCGAACTCGACGAAGCCGTGCCGCGCGCGCTGCTCCAGGCGCCGTGAGGGGAGACGACATGGGCAACGAGATGGACGACAAGCGGTTGCAGGGCAAGGTCGCACTCGTCACCGGTGGCGGCAATGGCATCGGGCGCGCGTGCGCGGAGGAGCTCGGCGCACTCGGGGCGTCGGTCGTGGTCAACGACCTCGGCACCGACGAGTGGGCCCAGGGGATGACCAGCGAAGCGGCCGATGCGGTTGTCGCCGGGATCCGTGAGCGCGGTGGCGAAGCGGTCGCCAACTACGACTCGGTGGCGACCTCGGAAGGGTGCCGCAACGCGGTGCAGACCGGGGTCGACGCGTTCGGGAAGGTCGACATCGTCGTCGGCTGCGCGGGCGCGCTCATCGAGGGCGGCCTCAAGGCCACCGACGAGCAGTACGAGCTGTTCATGGCGCTGTTCCTCGGGCAGAAGTTCTGGCTCGGGCGCGAGGTGCTCCCCGGCATGGTCGAGCGCGGCTATGGGCGCTTCATCACCGTGACGTCGCACGGCGCCACCGGCCTGCTCGGCCAGCCCGTGTTCGCCGCGGCGATGTGCGGCGTGATCTCGCTCACGCGCGGCATCGCCCACGAGTACGCCGGCACCGGTGTCACCGCGAACTGTCTCTCGCCGGGCGGCGCGACGCGCCTCCACGCGACGAGTCGCGACATGTTCGAGAAGATGCACGAGGAGGGCCTCGTCGACGACGAGTTCTGGGAGGGATTCCAGAAGACGCCCCCGCCCGAGTACGTGTCGCCGATCGTCGCCTGGCTCTGCACCGACGCGGGAGCCGACGTGACCGGCGAGGTGTTCCAGGCCGGTGGCGGCTACGTCGCCACGCATTCGCGCTTCCGCGAGGAGCGCACCGCGTACCGCGGCGACCCCAAGACCACACCGCCGTGGACGTTGGAGGAACTCGACCTCGTCGTGCCGCGCATGCTCTTGATGAAGCCCTGACGCGAGCGCCGCATTGACCCTGCATCCTTTCGAAGCGGTGATGTCGTCGTTCTCCGGCGATGGCGGCGCCTACACGCTTCACGTCGACGAGTTGTGGGAGGGCCAGCCGGGCAACGTCTTCGGCGGCTTCCTCGTCGCGGCCGCGGTGCGTGCCGCGGGGCTCGAGTCGGCGATGGCCCGTCCGGTGAGCTCGTCGTGTCAGTTCCTGCGGCCTGCGACGGTGGGCGCCGCGTTGAACTTCGCGGTGGTGTCGCTGCGGCGCGGGCGTACGAGCGAACTCGTGCGGGTGTCGGTCACGCAGCAGGGCAAGCCGGTGGTCGAGGCGCAGGTGCGCACCGCGCTCGACGGCGACGGCCCCGAGTGCGCGGCGCGCAGGCCTCCCGTCTCCGAGGATCCCCGCACGTTGGGATCCGGGTGGGACACCATGCGTTCGCAGGGCATCGAGCCACCGCGTATGTCGGCGTGCTGGGACACGCGCTTCGGCGCCGACGGTGGTGGCACCGACTATGGACGCGACAGCGCGTTCTGGGCCCGCCTCGGTGACGACGTGACCTTCGCCGACCCCTACGTCGAAGCGGGCCGGTGGGCCTTGTCACTCGACAGCCAGGCCGGCGCGATCATCCGCCGCACCGGTGCCGCGCACAGCGCGGAGCCCTTGCCGTGGGGCTTCTCCAACCTCGACTCGCTCGTGCACTTCCATCGCGCACGCGGGAGTGAGTGGATCCTCAGCGAGAACACGGTCCTCGCCGGCCGTGACGGCCTGGTGAGCGTCCAGAGCCAGGTGTGGTCCGAGCTGGGTGACCTGCTCGCGACCGCCATGAGCCAGGTCGCGTTCTTCCCCCTCCGTGACAACTGGTCGTTCGCCCGGGAGGCAACTTCGTGACCATGCCCAAGGACATCCCGATCATCGACACCCAGATCGGCTTCCCCACCAGCGACAAGAAGGCCATGCACGCCTTCATCCTCGAGCAGACGAAGGACGCGGAGTCGAAGGAGTCGTTCAAGCACCCCGCCGACTACATGTTCGTGCGCGACGTGCCCGAGGAGATCGCCGAGGAGGAAGACCCGGTTGCGGTCACGCTCCGCGAGATGGACACGTACAACATCCAGCGCGGCCTCATCGGGATCAAGCAAGACGTCGGGAAGCGCGCGTTGCGCGAGCATCCCGACCGGTTCGTCGCCGCGCTCTCGGTCGACCCGAACCAGGGGATGGACGCGGTGCGCGACATCGTGGAGGCGAAGGCAGAGTTCGACATCCGCGCGGTCGACATCTTCCCGGCGGGTCTGTTCCCGCAGGTCGCGATCAACGACAAGAAGATGTACCCGATCTACGCGAAGTGCGTGGAGCTCGGGATCTCGGTGTGGGTGAACGCGGGTGTGCCCGGCCCGCGTCTGCGCATGGACTGTCAGAAGGTGGAGTACATCGACGAGGTGATGTACGACTTCCCCGAGTTGGTGTTCGTGACCCGCCATGGTTGCGAGCCGTGGGAGGACCTCGCGGTGAAGCTCATGCTGAAGTGGCCGGGGTTGCACTACTGCACCAGCGCGTTCGCACCGAAGCACTACCCGGAGGCGATCCTGAAGTACGCGAATTCGCGGGGCGCCGACAAGGTCATCTACGCGGGCTACTTCCCGATGGGGCTCACGCTCGAGCGGATCATGGGCGATATGGACACCTACGTCGACCTCAAGGCCGACGTGTGGCCCAAGTTCCTGCACGACAACGCCGCTCGCGTCCTCAAGCTCGAGGACTGACGTCGGTCGACGATCGTCAGAGGTACTTGACGCGGAGATCCGAGTCGGCGCCGAGCCCGAACTCGGGCCAGTCGCCGGTCACGATGCTCTCCATGATCCCGAAGCCGACGGCGTCGCCCTCGCGCACCTTGATCGGCGTGTCGCGCAGTTGCCCGAGCAGCGCGTGGTTCTCGGCCGACCAGCAGTCGGCGAAGTACTCGCCGTCGACCACGAGCGGGCCGCGCCAGGTGCCGTGCAGCGTGTCGCCCCACTTGCCGTAGCCGGCCGGGCGCAGGAAGAAGCCCGACGGACCGGGGGCCTCGACCTCGAACACGCGCTCCTCGCCGGTGGCCATCACGAGCTTGATCTCGCCGCCCTGCACGAAGCGGGTGACCGGGTCGTAGGTGAGGTTCGGTGTCACCTTCTGGATCGGGATCTGCACGCCGCCGGCTTCGTGGACGTGCGCGAACTCACCCCACGCGCGCGACGCGAGGTGCATCGCGATCTCGTAGTACGAGCCGTCGGGCCGGCGGAAGAACGAGGGCGACCACAGCATCATCGAGCGCGCCGGCACATCCGTGGTGAGCACCGACGGGATCGTGTCGGTTGTCGGTTCGCCCACGCCCTGGCGCACGCCCCACGAGTGGTCCCGTGCGCCGAACCACTCTTCGGGCGTGACCTGGTGGGTCTCGCCGTCGACGGTGATGGTGCCCGACACGTGACCGGTCTGGTGGTAGCGGATCACGTCGACGTCGATGCGGCCCGTGCGCGGGTCGCGCATGGTGTTGCGGTCCTCGAACGACGGCGCCATCACGCCGGTCAGCACGAGGTCGAAGGAGATCGGCTGTACGTCGTTGGGCTCGAGCACGAAACGCACGCTCTGCAGCGGGTCGACGATCTCGTAGCGGATCGGCCCGACCGCCGCGTCCTCCCAGGTGGGCGCGAGTTCACGGCTGCCGCGCACGATCCACTGCTCGCGTCCGCGCGACACGCCACCGAAGCCGTCCATGACGCCGCGGTTCTGATAGCGGCCGAGGCCGAAGTCGACCTGCAGCGATCCGTCGGCCTTCGCGAGCGAGCCCCAGATCTTCTCGGCCCACGAACGGTCCGACTGGCCCACGGTCGCGAACGTGTCGACGATCTGGTGGTTGAGTCCCTCGTCGGCGTGGCGCAGTTCGCCGATCCCGCGAATCGTCATCGAACGTCCTTGGTGAGAGTGAAGCCGGGATGCTCGCCCGGTAATCGATGTACCGTACATCTGTCGCGGTGCAGGCGCGCTGGGGCGCGGGGGTGAATGCGGGTCATGAGTGATGCAACGACGGTGAAGCTGGCGGAGTGGTTCGCCGCCCAGTTGGGGGTCGACCACGTCGCCATCGAGGACTTCGCCGGAGTGCCGGCCGGCCACTCGGCCGAGACGCTGCGCCTCACCCTGGTGTGGAACGACGGCGCACCGCAGCGCGAAGAAGTGGTGCTGCGCGTCCGTCCTCAGCCACCGAGCCTGCTCGAGCCGTACGACCTGCGGAAGCAGTACGAGATCATGCGAGCGCTCGAATCGACTCCCGTACGCGCGCCGCGCGTGCTCTGGTACGAGGAGACGGGCGAGCTGCTCGGACGTGAGTTCCTCGTGATGGCGTGTGCGCCGGGCGACGTGTTCGAGCGGCACATCCCCGACGAACTCACCAACGACCCCGCACGCGTGCGGCGCATGTCGGAAGAGCTGGTCGACGAACTCGCGGCGATCCACGCGGTCAATCCGGCGACGCTCGGGTTCCTCGGTGACGGTCGCGACTTCATCGCCGAGCAGATCGCGTTCTGGGGTGGCGAGATGCGCCGGGTCCAGCGGGGTCCGGTGCCCGCGTTGGAGACGCTGTTGGCCGAGCTCGAGGCACGGGTGCCGGCGCCGAGCGACGTGGTCACCCTCGTGCACGGCGATGCCAAGCCCGGCAACTTCGCGTTCGTGGGCAGTGAGCTGACCGCGACCTTCGACTGGGAGATGTCGTTCCTCGGCGACCCGATGGCCGACGTCGCCTACGCGCAGGTCACCTGGGAACTCCCGGGCATGTTCACCACGCTGCCGTCGTCGCTGTCGATCGACGAACTGGTGACGCGCTACGAGGAGAAGTCGGGCATCGCCACGCACGACCTCGCGTGGCACCGGTCGTTCCAGCGCTACAAGCTCGGCATCATCATGCTGATCGCGTCGATGCTGTTCGACTCGGGCGAGTCCGACGATCCGCGCTTCTCGATGATGGGTCGCGTCGTGCCGCTGTACACGGTGCCTGCGTTCGCGGATCTCGGTCTCGACAACGTGGAGGACCAGGGTGCGGTGATGGCGCGCCCTGAACGACTGGCGATGCTCGAGGGTTCGTGAACCAGTTCGTGACGCAAGGGGGAGCAATGCGGCGAGACGAGCAGGGTGCGCGGGTCCGTGGGCGGTTCGCCGCGGCAGCGGTCTCGGTCGGCCTGGTGATCGCGTCAACGGCGATCGCCTGGGCGGGCCCCGCGAGCGCCGCGAAGGCTGCGAACGCGTCGAAGGGCTATCCCCCGGTCGACCTCAGCAAGTTGGTGGTGACCGCGCTCGCTGCCGGCACACCGCAGACGACGGCGGTCGGTGCGACGACGTCGTCGAACCCGATCGCTCAAGGCCGGACGCTCGACCCGGGCTACGTGGAGCAGGAGTTCCTGGTGCAGGGCGCGGCATCCACCTACAGCGGCGTGGTCACGGGTCCGGCGGTGGTCGAGCAGACGAACGTCCCCTATGCCACGCGCGTCCTCGTCCGCTACCCGAAGAACGCGTCGAAGTTCAGCGGCCGGGTCGTGGTCGAGCCGTTCAACACCAGCGGTCAGGGCACCGACGCCGACGTCGTGTGGTCGATGATGGCGCCGATGCTGCAGCAGCGGGGGGACGCGTGGGTCGGTGTGACGGAGCGGGCGTCGGCGGCGGCCGCGCTGAAGGACGTGGATCTCACCCGATACGCCGACGTCAACCTGCCGACCAACGACGTGGCGTGGGACGTGCTCGGCCAGGTCGCTTCGGCGGTCCGCAAGGGAGGGTCCCAGAGCCCGCTCCCGAGCCTCCGTCCCAAGTACGTCTACATGGCCGGCTACTCACAGAGCGGCGTCGACACCGCGGGCTTCGCGATCGGGAGCTCGCAGCGCTACGGCACGCCGGCCGGCAAGCCGGTGTACGACGGGTTCTTCCCAGCTGCGCAGGCCGCGAGCGTCACCCCGCGCCAAGCGGGTGCGTCGGTACTGCCCAAGTTCGAGACGCCGGTGTGGCCCGCGGTCGGGGTGCCCGTCGTCAACCTCGAGGACCAGTCGGGGCTCGAGGGCTTCACCGCAGAGCTGCCGGCCGCGGTCCAGCCCGTGCTCGGGCAGAAGGACTACACCAACGTGTCCTCGGCATCGGTCCGGCGCGCCGATTCGGATCGGCCCGGCGACCAGTACCGCCTCTACGAGGTCGCGGGCATGCCACACGCGCCGGGTGGCGGCAACTGTGCGGGCCCACCCTCGTCGTTCCCGATCGCGGCAACCACGCGTGGTGCGTTCTCGCTCCTGAACCGCTGGGTCGAGAATGGGCAGAAACCGCCGCGCGCGCCGCGCGTGAAGATGGCCGAGATCTCGACGGTCTCCAAGATCGCGGCCGACGAGAACGGCAATGCCATCGGTGGCGTCCGCTCGCCGTACCTCGACGACGCGCTCGTCCGCTACGACGCACACGCGCCCGGCGACATCACCTGCCAGCTCGCGGGGCACGAGGCGCCACTCGACAGTGCGGCGCTCGTCCAGAAGTACGAGAGCGCCGATGCCTACATGAAGCAATTCACGAAGGGCCTCGACGCGATGATCAAGGCGGGCTACATCGTGCCGCTCGACCGGGCGCAGCTCATCGCCGACCAGAAGGAGAAGGCGACGCAGGTGCTCGGTCAGTAGCGACTCAGGGCTCGAACACCTGCAGGTCCGGGTGGTCGTCGAGGCGGTAGTCGTTGGTCAATCCCTCGACCAGGTCGCGCGGCGCGACGTCGTCGAGCGCGTCGAGGGTCCAGCCGCCTTCGCGCACGATGATGCGTTCGGGCCCGGGCTCGCTGAGCAGCGCGTAGACATCGCCGCGCACGTGGAAGGTGCGGCCGTTGACGCCCCTCGCCGCGTCGGTGCACAGCCACACCACGATCGGCGCGATCTTCGACGGGGGGTGCGTTTCCGGGGTGGCGCGGTCGACGGGGAGCCCGTTGCCCTTCGGCGCCATGGTGGCCGCCATGAGGGTGGCCCACTTCCCGCTGTTGGCGGCGAAGTCCTCGGTGGACTGGCCGAGGGCGAGCGGGCGGATCGCATTGCAGCGAACGCCGAACCTCCCGAGCTCGCGCGCGACCGTGCGGGTCAGCCCGATCACGCCCTCCTTCGCGGAGGAGAACGCGACCGCGGACGGGTGGCCGAAACCCGACCCTGAGCTCGAGTTCACGATCGCGCCCGAGCCCTGGCCGCAGAGGTGGGGAGCGGCCGCGCGGATCATCGCGAAGTAACCCTTGAGGTTGACGTTGATGGCGAGGTCCCACTCCTCCTCGGTCATCCGCCAGAGATCGTTGGCGCGCGCGGCGGTGGCGTTGTTCACGAGGATGTCGAGGCGGCCGAACTCGTCGAATGCCTGTCCGATGATCTCGGCCGCTCCGCCCCAGGTGGCCGACGTGGTGTTGGCGACGGCGGTGCCACCGCCCGCGGTGATCTCGGCCACCACGCTGGCGGCGTCGGCGCCGGTTCGCCGACCGGTGTCGTTCACCACCACCGATGCACCCTCGGCCGCGAGCAGTCGCGCGTGCTCGCGCCCGATGCCCCCGCCGGCGCCGGTCACGATCGCGACCTTGCCCTCGAGTCGTCCCCCCATGGCCGTGTCCTCTCCGTCGTTCGTGTGTCCGTCAGCTTCGCGCCGGAGTGTCGCGGTTGACGAAGGTGCGATCCGCGTTGCGGGGGCCGTATGCCCGCAGCGCAGAGAGGCGCCCGAGCTCGTCGGCGGCGAGGGTCACGGCGAGCGCGCCCACGTTCTCCTCGAGGTAGGTGCGCCGCTTCGTGCCCGGGATCGGCACGACGTCGTCGCCCTGCGCCTGGAGCCAGGCGAGCGCGACCTGGCCGGGCGCGCATCCGTGGTGCTCGGCGATCTCCTGCACGATCCCGACGAGCCTCAGGTTGTCGTCGAAGTACTCCTCCGAGAACCGGGGGAACGATCGCCGGTAGTCGTTGGCGGGAACGTCCTCGAGCCGCGCGAGCGAACCGGTGAGCATCCCCTTGCCGAGCGGGCTGTACGGCACGAGGCCCACGCCCAACTCGCGACACGCGGGGATGATCTCGTCCTCGATGTCGCGCGTGAACACCGACCACTCGCTCTGCAGTGCGGCGATCGGGTGGACGGCCACCGCGCGACGGATCGTGGAGGCCGACGCCTCCGACAGGCCGAGGAAGCGAACCTTGCCCGCGTGGACGAGCTCGGCCATCGCGCCGACGGTGTCCTCGATCGGCACCGTCGTGTCGGGCCGGTGCTGGTAGTAGAGGTCGATGTGGTCGACGCCGAGGCGTTGCAACGAGCGATCGCACGCCTCGTGGACGTACTCGGGCCGACCGTTCACCGGGCCCATGCGGCCGCCGACGATCGAGTTGCCGAACTTGGTGGCGATCACGACGTCGTCCCGCCGGCCGTGCACCGCGCGCCCGAGGATCGCCTCGCTCCTACCGTCCCCGTAGACGTCGGCGGTGTCGAAGAAGGTGATCCCGAGGTCGATCGCTCGCTCGATCAGTGCGACCCCGTCGGCTTCGTCGGACTCGGTGATCGGTGGGATCGTGATGCTCATGCACCCGAACCCCTGCGCGGACACGGTCAGGTTGCCTCGCCCGAGGACGCGAGTCGGCAGGCTGGCGGTCATCGCTGCTCCATCTGGGGAGGCTGGCACGGAAGGCGCCAGGACCGCAATCGACCCCGTGGGTTACCGTCGACGGCGTGGACGAACCTGCCGCGGTCGACGCGTTCCTCACGGCGGCGCGATTCGTGGTCGACGTCGTCGCATGGCCGGAGGTCGGCGATGCATGGGAGCAGCCGAGCGCGCTCGCGCGCATGACGGTCGGTGACCTGGCCGGTCACGTGTTCCTGGTGTTGCGGCGAGTCGACCAGCACCTCGACGCGCCGGTCGCGCCCGACGCGCCCCGCGGGCGCGGCTGGTCGTTCCCGCGTGTCGACCGCGAGGCCGACCTCGATCTCGAGGTACACGTGGGCGTGCGCGACGACGGGCATCATGTGGCCGAGTGGGGCTGGGCCGACGTCGTGGCTGCGTTTCGTGCCCGCCTCGCCACCCTCGAACGGCGGCTGCCGGCGGAGTCCCCGAGCCACGTGATGCTCGGGCCGCTCGCCATCCCGTTCGGCGACTACCTCGGTTCGCGGATCGTCGAGGTGCTGGTGCACGCCGACGACCTCGCGGTGAGTGTGGGCCGCGAACTCCCGGGCCCGCCGCCCGAGGCGGTCGACGTGGCGCTCGGCTACCTGGTTACCGCGGCTCGTGACGTCCACGGCGACCTCGCCGTGCTGCGCGCGTTCACCCGGCGCGAACGGGTGCCGCCGGGCGCACCCGCGGTGTACTGACGCCGGCTCTCCGTCCGGCCGGTAGATTCCGGCCCATGACGACGATTCCCGAGCAGTTCCGCGCCTACGTGGCGCGCACCGACGGCGAGTTCTCCCGCGGGATCGAGGAGCTCCCCACCAGCACCCTGGGGCAGGGCGGCGTGCTCGTGCGCGTCGAGCGCTCCAGCGTGAACTACAAGGACTCGCTCGCCGCCTCGGAGAAGGGTCGCGTCGCGCGGATCTCTCCGCTCGTGGTCGGCATCGACCTCGCCGGGGAGGTGCTCGAGAGCGACAGCCCCGACTTCGCCCCGGGCGACCGCGTGCTCGCCGGCGGCTACGACATCGGCGTGTCGCACCACGGTGGTTTCTCGCAGCTCGCCCGTGTGCCCGCCGACTGGGTCGTGCCCTTGCCCGCGGGCACCGACGTCGACTGGGCGATGACCATCGGCACCGCGGGCTACACCGCCGCGCTTTCGGTTGCGGCGCTGCAGCACCACGGCCTCGTGCCCGGCGCCGGTCCGGTGCTGGTCACCGGCGCAACCGGTGGCGTGGGCAGTGTTGCGGTGAGCATCCTCGCCGGCCTCGGCCACGAGGTGGTCGCGAGCAGCGGCAAGGCCACGTCGGCCGACTGGCTGCGCGAGTTGGGCGCCGCATCGGTGATCGACCGCGCCGAACTCACCGAGACCCCGAAGCCGATGATGCCCGCGGTCTACGCAGGCGCGGTCGACGCGGTCGGCGGCGCCACGCTGGCTGGAGTGGTCGCCCGGCTCGCGCCGGGTGCCGCGGTCGCGGCGAGTGGCAACACCGGCGGCGCGCAGCTCGACACCACCGTGCTGCCGTTCATTCTGCGCGGTGTCTCGCTGCTCGGCATCGAGTCCGTGACCACGCCGATCGCGCACCGTCGCGAGATCTGGCAGCACATGACCAACGATCTGGCCCCGCGGGGGCTCGACGCGATCCGCACGATCGTCGCGCTCACCGACGTGGAAGGTGCGCTCGACGAGATCGCGCGCGGCGGCGTGCAGGGCCGGTACGTCGTCGACACCACCGGATGAGTAGCTAAGCGACGACGCCGCGCTCGCGCAGTTCGGTGACGCGGTCGCCCATCCCGAGCGACGCCAGCACCTCGTCGGTGTGCTCGCCGAGCGCCGGCGTGGCGTTGCGCAATGTTGCGGGTGTGCCTCGGAACCTCGTCGGATGACGCGGGACACGCGTGCGACCCACGACGGGGTGCTCGTCCTCCACGAACAGGCCGATCGCGACCGCGTGCGGATCGCGTGTGAGCTCGTCGGGGGTGAGGATCATCGAATAGGGCACCCGCTCGCGGTCGAAGCGCACGGTGGCCTCGGCCTGCGTGAGGTTGGCGGCCTGCGCGTAACACATGTCCATGATCGGCTCGAGGACGTCGCGGTGCTTCACCCGCTCCTGCACCGTCGCGATACGCGGGTCGTCGAAGCCCGGCACGTCGAGCGCCTTGCACATTCCCGCGAAGTCGTGGTCGGAGGTGGGCACCACGATGCCCCACCCGTCCTCGAACTGCATCGGACGGAAGCCCTTGGTGAACGACGAGTTCTGCGAACCGTCGGCGTCGAGCAGCACCTCGTTGCCGGCGGCGTCGGCCCAGAGGAACGACACGACTGCGTCGGTCATCGACAGCTCGACGTGCTGACCACCGTCACCGTTGGCGCGCGCGAACAGCGCGGCAGTGATCGCCTGGCACGCGAACAGTGACGTGACCTTGTCGGCCGCGGTCTGGCGCAGGAACACCGGCATGCCGTCGTCGGGATCCGACTGGTTGGCGGCGAAGCCGCCGTAGGCCTGGATCGCGGTGTCGTACGCGCTGCGGTCGCGGTAGGGGCCCTCGGAACCGAAGCCGCTGAGCGACGCGTAGATCACGTCGGGGTTCACGGCGCGTACCGCGTCGTACCCGAGGCCGATGCGCTCCATCACTCCGGGGCGGAAGTTCTCGACGATGACGTCGCTCTCCGCCGCGAGTTGCAGCGCGATCTCGACCGCCTCGGGCTGCGCGAAGTCGAGCACGATCGACTGCTTGCCGCGGTTGCACACCAGGAAGAAGGCGCTCATGCCGTTCACCGACACGCCGACCCACCGGGCGATGTCACCGATGCCCGGGCGCTCCACCTTCACGACGTGTGCGCCCTGGTCGGCCATCAACGCGGTGGCGTACGGCCCCGTGAGCGCGATCGAGAAGTCGAGCACCTTGATGCCGCGCAGCGGTCCGGTCCGCGGATCTTCGTTCGCGTGTTCCCCCATGAGGGGGAGGCTACTCAGACCCCGACTGCCGCGAAGCCGTCGTGGGCGGCCACCGCCGCGCTCAGGCGCTGCAGGAGCACCTTGATCTTCGGCGGCAGCACGATCTTGGTGATGCCCCACATGAAGAAGCCGTAGACGTTGCCGACGCGGTACGCGTCCCACATCTCGTCCCACGACGGCGGCTCGGCGACCCCGAAGGCGCGCAGCTCGTCGAGGTAGTGCTGCACGAGGTCGCGCTCCGCCTTCTCGCGGTCCTCCGTGGTGAGTGCCGATGCGATGTGGTAGCCGACGTCGATGCCGTAGAAGTTGCGCTGCACGAGTTGCCAGTCGACGAGGGAGGGCTTCTCGTCGGGGGCGATGAGGATGTTGCCCACGTGCGCGTCGCCGTGCATCACCGTCCAACCGGGGCCCTCGGGAGCCGCCGACAACACGCCCATCGCCTCCACGAGCCGCGCCGCGTCACGCGCGTCCTCGTGCACCTGCTCGCCGACCCAACCGTCGAAGTTCTCCTGGATGTCGCCGACGCCGCGCGCCTGGAAGTAGGTGAAGATCTTCGGGTCGAGCCACGGCTCGCGCACCGCGTCGGGGAGACCCCACCCGAACGCGTGCAGCCGTGCGAACTCCGTGAGGCTCTGCGCGGTCTGCTCGATGGAGTACGGCGAGAGCGAGCTGAGGAACTCACCACCCTCGACCACGACGTCCTCGGTGATGAAGATCCCCGCGCCGGTCTCCGGGTCGGCGACCGCGAAGGGGGCGCGCAGGGTGCGCACGCCGATCGCGTCGGACATCCCGGAGTAGAAGCGCGCCTCGCCCTCGCCGATGTGGGCGTAGGGCGCGCCTTCCTCGCCGAAGTACCCCTTGATGCACAGGTGCGGCGACAGCCCCTCGGGCACGCCGCCCGCGCACTCGATGGTGAAGAGCGCGTTGGTGGAGACGCGGCAGTCGATCTCGCCGATCGTGACGCCGGTGACCTCGATGCCGGGGTGCTGCTGCCCGAGCGCGACGGTCAGCCACTCGGGCGAGAGTGCGTGCTCGAGGGTGGTGGGCAGCGGGAACAGCGAGGTCATGCAGCTTCCTCCGTCTTCGGATCGGGCGAGTTGGGCGACTGGTCGGGCGACTGGGTGCCGGGAACGACGCCCCCGAGCTCGCGGGTGACGGTACGGGCTGTCTCACTCAAGCGTCCACCGAGTGCGTCGATCTCCTCGGCGCGCAGGTCGTAGGCGGGGCCGAGCACGATGAGGCCGAGGACGGCGGCACCGTTCGCGTCGAAGACCGGTGCGGTCATCTGCGTGATGCGGTAGGCGTCGCCGGTCACGACCTCCGTCGCGAGATACTCGGTGTGCGCGAGCGCCCGCGCCGCGAGTTCGCGTTCCGCTGGCGGCTGGGTGATCGGGCCGGAGAGCATCTCGGTGAGATCGGGGCGCGCCTCGGGCCGTACGGACACCGCCCAACCGCGCCGCTGGATGGCGTCGAGCGCCGATCCGTAACGCGCCCTCTCGCCGGCGTCGAGCGGGGGCTCACACCGGTCGAGCCACTCGACGCGCGTTGCAACGTCGTAGGCGGCGAACACCGCGCCGAACGGCGCGACGAGCGGCACCGTCTGTCCGAGCACGAGCCCGGGGCCGAACGGGTCGGCCCCCTCGATGACGTGGGCGATCTGGATCGAGTCGCCGGCGCGCACCACGACGCCCGCGGGGAAACCGGTGGCCCCGGCGAGGCCGGCCATGGCATCTGCGGCGATGTCGACCGAAGGGAGTGCCCGCGCCGCCGCCTCGCCGACGCGTACGCACGCGGGGCCGAGGGTGTACTCGATGCCGGGGTCGTGGCGCACCGCGAACCCCCGTTCGCAGAGGGCGAGGAGCACGGTCTGGCAGGTGGCCCGGGGCATGTCGAGGCGGCGCGCGATCTCGGCGAGGCGCAGCGGTTGCTCGGGCTCCTCGCTGAGCAGCGCGAGCACGTCGCAGGCACGGGTGACGGCGGGTGACGGGACGACGGGCACGTCTGCGCTCCATTCACTGTGTCGGCGACGCGTTGACCCCTGGGCTCGAAGAGAATAACATCCTGGCGCCCTGTCTCAAATGACAGACGCAAGATCCGGCGACCGGGAGCCTCGGCATGGCCAGTTACGAGATCGAGATCGACCGGGAGAAGTGCACCGGCGCCGGCGTCTGCGTGGTCCTCGCCGCCGGCACGTTCGACGTGGGCGACGACGCCAAGGCCTACGTCGTCGACCCCGAGGGCGACGCCCTCGACGTCATCCGCCAGGCCGTAGAGGCGTGCCCCAACCGGGCGCTCCAGCTGAAGGGATAGCGCAGTGAGCGACGACTCGAACTACACCCCGCCGGACCTCTCGATGTTCGGCGAGGAGCACATCCGCGCCTACGAGGAGACCGACGGCGAGAACGGATTCCTCTGGAACGGCGCCACCTGCCTGATCCTGCGCACCACCGGCGCGAAGAGCGGCCTGCCGCGCAAGTCGGCGCTGATCTACGCCGCCCACACCTCGAACGGCGCCGACGCCTACGTGCTCATCGCCTCGCAGGGCGGGGCGCCCACGCACCCGAACTGGTACCACAACCTGCTCGCGCACCCCGACTGCGAAGTGCAGGTGAAGGGTGACGTGATCCCCGTGCGCGCCCGCACCGCGGATGGCGCCGAGCGCGAAGAGCTGTGGAAGCTCGCGTGCGTGCAGTGGCCCAACTACGACGAGTACACCAAGCGCACCGACCGCGTGATCCCCGTCGTCGTGCTGGAACGGCGGTAACGCGATGAGTGAATACGACGTCCTCGAGGCCGACCGCCTCAAGGAACTCTTCGATCTCACCGGTCCGTCCTACGTCACGCGCGGTGGTGGATTCGCCGAGGACCCTTACCCGGCGTTCCACAAGTTGCGCGAGAGCGGGCCGGTGCACGAGGGCATCGTCGGTCCGCTGATCGGATTCGACGACCCACGCGCGTTCTTCCAGGGTCTGCCGTACCCCGACCACGACCACTGGTCCTGCTTCGACTGGGAGACGTGCGACGCCGTCTTCCGCGACGGCGACACCTACATCGCGCAACCACCCGACGCCGACGAGAACGCACTGATGTTCGGCGGCATCCTCTACATGGACGGCGAGAAGCACCGGCGTTACCGCGCGCTGGTGCAGCCGCAGTTCCTGCCCAAGAACACGACCTGGTGGACGCAGCAGTGGACGATCCCCGCGATCGAGGCCCTGCTCGACCGGCTCGAGGCGAAGGGCGGTGGCGACCTCAACGTCGAGTACTTCTCCGCCATCCCGTTGCTCACCATCACCGGCAGCTTCGGCATCTCGATCGAGGACTCGCTCGACATCCGCGCCGCGATGGTGTCCGACGGCAACGGCATGGCGCCGTTCTTCCGCATCGTCGAACCACTGATCCGGGCGCGCAAGGACGAGCCGCGCGACGACCTCATCAGCCTCTTGCTGCGCGCGGAGATCACCGAGGACGACGGAAGCACGCACCGCCTCACCGACCAGGAGGTCCTGGTCTTCGCGTTCCTGCTCCTGGCGGCGGGTTCGGGCACCACCTGGAAGCAGATGGGGATCACCACGCTGGCGCTCCTCTGGCACCCTGAGTGGCTCGACGCGGTCAGACAGGACCGCACGCTCTACCGGCCGGTGGTGGAGGAAACGGTGCGGTGGATGCCCACCGACCCGATGTTCAGCCGGTTCGTCGCCCACGACACCACCCTCGGCGGCGTCGACATCCCGGGTGGCGCGGTGATGCACATGTGTCTGGCCGCGGCGAACCGCGACCCGGCGCGTTGGGAGCGTCCCGACGAGTTCGACCCCGGTCGTCCGCTGCAGGCGCAGATGGGCTTCGGCGGCGGCGTGCACACGTGCCTGGGGATGCACGTCGCGCGTGCCGAGATCGTGGCGGCGATCTCGATGCTGCTCGAGCGCTTCCCGAAACTGCGGCTCGACCCTGGGGCACCGGCGCCGCGCATCACCGGCATGTACGAGCGCGGCCCGAGCGCGATCCCCGTACTGCTGGATTGAAGGATCAGTGCGGGGAGAGCGCCAGGCGCGGCACGACGTCCGCGAACAACGTGTCGAGGATGGCGCGCCCGTTGGTGCGCGACGCGGGCGTGAAGATGAAGTGCCGCGCGCCGGCGTCCACGAATGCCTGCAGCGTCGCGGTCACGTCGTCGACATCGCCGGCGGCGGCAATGTTGCGGATCATCGCGTCGAAGTCGCCCTCGCGGTAGGTGCCGCCGAGGAACTCGGCCGCCTCTCGCCGCGCCTCGGCGCCGTCGGTGCGTACGTTCACGAACACGAAGCAGAACCATTCGAAGCCGGTGAGGTCGCGGCCCTCGCGTTGCGCGACCTCACGGATCGTCTCGACCGAGGTTGCGTAACGGCGCGGCGAGTAGAGGTACGGCATCCAGCCGTCGCCCAGCAGCGCGGCGCGCCGCATCGCCGGCTCCTGCCGGCCGGCCACCGGAATCGGCAGGTGGGCCTGCGCCGGAGCGGGGTGGATCTTCACGTCGTCCATCGCGTAGAAGCGCCCGTCGTGGGTCAACTCCTCGCCCGACCACAGCCGGCGGAGCAACGGGATGGCCTCGTCGGTGCGCGGCGCGCGTTCACGGTGAGGCACGTGACACGCGCGGAACTCGCCGGGGTACTCGCCGCCGATGCCCACCCCCAGGGTGACGCGCCCGCCGGTGGCGTTGTCGAGATCGGCGATCTGCTTGGCCACGATCGCGGGCTCGTAGAGCGGCAGCAGCAGGATCGACGTGCCCACCCGCACGCGCTCCGTGCGCGCCGCCAGCCAGGCGAGCGACACCATCGCCTCGGGCGATGCGTTCACGGAGGCCACGTGGCCGCCGACCCACAGCGATTCCACGGGATACTGCTCGAGCGCACCGAGGTCCGTACCCGGACCGCCGGTCATGATGCCGAAGTTGAGTTCGTCGTCACGCATACGCGCGTGACGCTACAGGAGGCCAGGGGATGACAGTTTCGGTGGACGTGTTCCACGGCGTGCGCGTCGTCGAGGTCGCGGAGTGGGTGTTCGTGCCCGTCGCCGGCGGCATGCTCGCCGACTGGGGCGCGGATGTCATCAAGATCGAGCACCCGGTGCGGGGCGACGGCTACCGCGGCCTGGTCTCGACCGGCCTCGCGAGTGGCGGCGCGGTGAACCAGTCGTGGGAGCTCGCCAATCGCGGCAAGCGCAGCGTCGGCCTCGACCTGAAGACGGAGAAGGGTCGCGCGCTCCTGCTCGAACTGGTCGCGAGCGCCGACGTGTTCCTCACCAGTCAGCTGCCCTCGGTGCTGGAGCGCCTCGGACTCGGTGTCGAGCAGCTGCGTGAGGTGAACCCGAACCTGATCTACGCACGCGGGCACGGCTTCGGCGTACGCGGCCCCGACGCCGACAAGGCGGCCTACGACAGCACCGCCTATTGGGCGCGTGGTGGCGTGGAGGAGACGCTCAACCAGGGGATCTCCGACGCGCCGCTCGGCCCGCGTGGCGCGTTCGGTGACCGGCAGGGTGCGACGCAACTCGCGTTCGGCATCGCCGCCGCGCTGTTCCGTCGCGCCACCACCGGTGAGCCCTCGGTCGTCGATGTGTCGTTGCTCGCGAGCGCGATGTGGGCAGTCGGTTCCGACGTGCTCTCCGCGCTGCAGGGCAACTACCGCCACGCCGGTCCGCCCGGGATGAAGGGCATCGCCAACCCGCTCGTCGAGAACTACGAGACGAGCGATGGCCGGTGGCTGCAGCTCTGCTTCCTGCAGTCCGACAAGTCGTGGCCCGACTTCGCACGCGCGATCGGGCGCGCCGAGTTGCTCGACGACGAGCGCTACGGATCGCACGCCGCACGCGCGCAGAACGCCGACGCGCTGGCCGAGGTGATCGCCGAGACGTTCCGTTCGCGGACGCTCGCCGAATGGCGAGAGGCGTTCGCTCCGGAGCGGTTCCCGTGGGCGCCCTTCCAACGCGTCGACGAACTCGCCGACGACCCGCAGATCGTGGCCAACGGCTACGTCGCGGAGCTGGAGTACGAGGGGGTCGGCACCTACCGGTTCCCCACGGGCGCGGTGCAGTTCGACGAGCAGCCGGCCGTGCTCCGGCGCGCGCCGGAGCACGCCCAGGACACCGAGCTGCTCCTGGTCGAGGACCTCGGCCACGGGTGGGACGAGATCGTGACGTTGAAGGATGAAGGAGTGATTCCGTGAACCGCAATCTGCTGGACGGCAAGTCGGTGGTCATCGCCGGGTCGGGCTCGGGCGTCGGTCGTGCCGGCGCGCTGCTCTTCGCCGAGGAGGGCGCCAAGGTCGTGGTCGCCGACCTGCGCGAGGACTGGGCGAAGGACACCGTGGCGCTGATCGAAGCCGCGGGCGGCACCGCGGTCGCGATCGGCTGCAACGTGGTGCACGAAGACGACGTCGCCGCGGCGGTGAGCCTCGCGGTCGAGCAGTTCGGCGGCCTCGACATCATGTGGAACAACGTCGGCATCGCCACGCCGCGCCTCGGCATGACCTTCACCGACCACACCGTCGCCGACTTCGAGAAGCTGCTCATGGTGAACGGCATGGGTATGTTCACCGGCTGCCGCCAGGCGGTGCTCCAGTTCCGTCGGCAGGCCGAGCAGGGCAACCCGGGCGGCATCATCGTGAACACCGCGTCGGTTGCGGGCATGGTCGGTTTCGGCGGCGTCCCGTACGGCGCGAGCAAGGCCATCGGGATCCAGCTCACCCGCGGACTCGCGGTCGAGGTCGCGGCCGAGGGCATCCGCGTCAACTGCTTCTGTCCGTCGGCGATGCCCACCACCAACTTCGGGCGGGCCGAGGGCGAGGAGTTCAAGGACCAGCCCGACGAGTACATCCAGTACGCGGGCTCGTACCAGCCGCTCGGGCGCATCATCACGCCCGAGGACTGCGCGAACGCGGCGCTCTATCTCGCGTCCGACATGTCGGCCAACGTGACCGGCATCGCGCTGCCGGTCGACGGCGGCTACGTGGCCAAGTAGCGGTCACGGTGGGTTGATGCGGTCCCGCGGGACCGCATCAACCGTTGCTGCACAAGGGATCGCGTGCTAAGATGCGAACATATGTTCGTATCCACTTCCCCGTGAACACGAC
>Ga0209068_10000173_pt1 | contig 39690 bp, 36 predicted proteins | sample ColStrG_CSR_2012_FD_187200 | JGI IMG/M metagenome (GOLD analysis project Ga0209068, IMG submission 187200) | Freshwater sediment microbial communities in response to fracking from Pennsylvania, USA - Cold Stream Run_MetaG_CSR_2012 (SPAdes)... | ecosystem: Environmental > Aquatic > Freshwater >...
GTGGTGCTGAACCGGCCTCGCCGGCAGCCGCCGGATGGGTGGCCGACAGCGCCGTGAACAGCACCCACAAGCCGCAATTCAGCCGGCACGAAGTCAGCGAGGGCATAGTCAGAGTCCACAGTAGTTGAAACACCCGTTGAGTCGCAGGAACCTAGGCCCACCCAAGCCTGCGATCTCAGTGACGCATTGTCGCCTTGCGGACGGCCTGGACCGTGTTCGCGACGATGAGATCAACCCCGAGCTGACCGAATTCCACCGTCGCCCCGCTGGGATCGCCGCCATAGACGCCGTCGGCCGTGCCGGGTGGATTGCCCGCCTGCAACTGGGGTATTCGCACGAGCGCGGGATCAACGGCAAGCATGAGGGAGGTGTCGGCAAGCCCGGCGTGGGTGCCGATGTCGCGTTGCCGGGCACCGTGCGAGAGCAACGCGTGTGCGTAGTCCCCGAGCGAACTTCGGTAATACTCTTCGACGGCATGGGCGCGGACCGGTGTTCCCGCCCATTCCTTGTTGAGCTTCTCGGCGACAATCAGCAGATCCTTCTGATAGCCGCCGTGATCGCCGATGAGAACGATGTCGGTGAAGCCTGCCAGTTTGAGGCTGCGCCCCGCCGAGCCGAGTATCTCCTCAAAGGTCTGGTCAGAGACGGTTATGGTGCCAGGAAATTTCATGTGCTCTGTCGGCGGTGAGATGTTGCCTTCGGGTACATAGGCAAGGACGGGCGCAACCAGCGCGTTGCCCAGTTCCGTGGCGATTTTGCCGGCCAGTGCTCGGACCCGGACATTGTGCTTGCCAAGGGCCATCAGCGGGCCGTTCTGTTCGGTGCCGCCGGACGGGATGATGACAGTTGTTTTGCCCGCCGCGATGGCAGCGCGCAATTCGGTCCAGGTGAGGTCCTCGAGCTGCACGGTCGGGGGCGCGGCGGCCAGCGCACCAGCCGGTGGCAAAAGCAAAAACAAAGCAGCTGCGAATATCCGGCGCATGGGTTTACCGATGGTCCGTGAGGTTCCGTGATGGCGGTCTGGGAATTGGGCCTCGATCAATAGACCCACTGCTCGGGCAGGCGGGCGATGAGACCAGTGCCGGCGGTTATCACGCCCGGATGCTCGATGCTCGCGATCAGCCCCCGCAACCGCTGGCACGTTTTGGGAAACGCCAGTTCGAGGTCCGCCCTACCAGGGTTGTGCGCGGCGATGGCGGCGCCCGCGCCTCGGCACGGCGCGTTCTGGTCTTCCACGATCAGGACCGCGCCGCCGTCGCAGAACAGTCGCGTGCCGCGCGGCAAAAAGGACAGCCGCTCGATGCCCTCGGTGAGGATGCTGGCGCCGATCCAGCTTGGCTCCAGCCGGGCAATCTCAAGACGCCGCGCCGCCTCGGCCAAGTCCTCGCTCGAAACGATGGAGAGATGGCGCGTGTTGCGGATGGGCGTGCCGCGCGGCAGGTAGAGTACGCGCGCGTCCGCTGCCCGGGTCCAGCCCGCGTGGCGTGCGCCGGTGACGCCATCCAATTCGACGGCCAAGCTGGGAACCGGGCTGGTCTGGAAGCCCTTGGGACTGGTATCGCCGGTAACAAACAGCGCGGCGATGTGGCCCACGACCTTGCGGGCGGGAACGATCTCGGGCTCGGTGGAGGCAATGGACGGTGATGTCATGGGCCGGAGACTAGCGGTGTGGTGTGACTGCGAAAAGCCAAGTGGTTCAGTTGCCCACCGTCCTCCGACAGCCGCTGGGCAGCACAACGGGTCGATGCGCTCGGCGCATGACCCCACAATTGCCGGTACCGCTCAATACGGCGCGACGATGCAGTCCTTGAGCCCGGACGCCTTCAGCTTGATGCACAGATCCTTGGCGGCGGCGCCGGAGCCGGGCGGGCCAATACGCAGCCGGAACCACACCCCCTTGGCGCCGAGATCGGCCTGCTGAATGTCGGGCTGGCTGGCCCCGAGCAGATCGCCGTAGCGCTGCTGGAGGTCGGCAAAAAAGGCGAGCGCCTCGGCCTGGGTCTTGGTCGAACGGACCTGGATCAGGTAGCCGCTGCCACCAGCCGGCTTGGGCGATACGCTGGCGGTCTTGACCTTGGCGGGGGCCGCGGGTTCGACTGGAATTTGGTCAGTCGCGTCGGCCACGGCGGTATCGGGCGCGGGGGCCGGAGGCGCCACAGCAGCCAATTTTACCTTTTTGGCTGTCTTGCCAAGTTGCACGGGTTTGGCCGCTGGGTCGGCGGCAGGGACGGCCATGCCATCGGCGGCCGGGTCCGCCGCCATGCCCTGATCCGGCGGCGCAAGAGCGGCAGCATTGGCTTGCACGGTCTTCATGACCGGTTTTGCCTTGCTCTTGGCCACGTCGATCGGCTTGGCTGCGGGATCGAGACCATCGAGCGAAATGCCCGGGATCACGTCAGCCGATTGACCGTCCGAGGCGGCGGGCACAGAGCCGAGGGCGGCGATTTTTTCGCCCGGTTTCACCACCACCGTCGCAACCTTGCGGGGACCAGCGAGGGTATCGTCCGGCGCCGCCGGATCGGCACCGACGGCCACCTGCTCTTGGCTCGGGACGACAGCGGCGGCATCGTTGGTAGCACCAGCGCGCTCAAGAATCGTTTTTTTGCCCCCGTTGGCGCCGTTGGCGGCAGCATCTACTGGGACGCTCTTTACGGGCGTGGCGTCGGCCTGGACGACCGGCAAGATGGCGCCGGTCCCCTTGTGGCCCGAGCTGAACTTGTAGACGTAACCAAGGCCGCCGCCTACCGCGACCGCGGTCACCAGGGCCAGCGTCAGGATCAGCCCGCGCTTGCCACGCGGAGCTGGTTCAATCTCATACTCTTCGTCCTCGGCCTCGTTGTCATCGTAGTCCGCTTCGCGACCGGAGGCCGTTTCGGCGTAGGGGTCCTCGCCATAGCCGTCCTGCGCGACACCGGCGGGATACCGGGGCGGCGGGGCCTGGCGTGCCGAGGGAGGGGCTTCAAAAAACGGCTCGCGTGCCCGGCCGGTCGGTGGAACCTGGTCGTATCCGGGTCCTGCACCTCGGGGCGGTGCACCTTGCGCTGGCGCATAGTTGGCCTGCTGCGGATAGCCGGGCGGCTGTGAACGCATGGTCTGGCCGGGCCTGCCTGATGTTGCCCCAGCCGGCGGTGGCATCTGTCCTGCCCCGTTCGGGCGTCCGGTTCGCGGCTGCGAATAGGGGTCGGACGCGAAGCCTTGTGGCGGCGGAGGATCCTGGCGCTGATCGCGGGAGTCGGCCCGAAAGGCGCCGCGAGCCTGATCTTGCGGGTTCGTTGGCCGCGCTTGGAGTGGCGCTTGGCGCAGTCCGCCAGGCCCGTTCTGCGGCGGTTGGTAGGGATCGAATTGCGGGTTCATTCCTGGTCCCTGGCCTCTCGCGGCCGGCGGCGGCTCCTCGCGCGAGCGCTGATCAAACGGGCGGCGCGGATCGCGGCGAGGCGGGTCCTGGGCGTTATCGTAACCCTGGTCGTAGCCGGCGGCATTGCGGGTATTGCCCCTCGCAAGCGTGTCTTCTGGCCTGGCCATGTGGCGCTATCCTTGAAAGCTCAACTTCGCAACGACACGGATCAGGGGATAGGAACGATTACCCCGAATCACAGTCTAGCGCATCTCTTCCGGTGGGTGCACGCCTAGGATTCCCAGCCCCGAGGCAAGTACCAGCCGCGTGCCCACCGTAAAAGCAAGGCGAGCAGCCGTGACGGCCCTGTCATCCTCCCGTATAAAGCGCAAATGTGGCAGGTCTATGCCACGATTCCAAGCAGCATGGAATTCGGATGCGAGATCATAGAGATAGAAGGCCAGCCGGTGCGGTTCGTGGGCCTCCGCCGCCTGCTCGACGAGGCGCGGAAACAGCGCCAGCCGCCGGATCACCGCGATCTCGCTGTCATCCACAAGTTTCGAGAGATCAGCCTTCGTCACCGCCGGGCTTGCGGCCTCAAGATCAGGGAAGGTCTCAAGTGCCCGGCGCAGGATCGAGCAGGCCCGAGCGTGGGCGTATTGCACGTAAAAGACCGGATTATCCTTGGATTGCTCGGTCACCTTGTCGAAATCGAAGTCGAGGGGCGAGTCATTCTTGCGATACAGCATCATGAAGCGGACCGGGTCGCGCCCGACCTCGTCGACCACATCCCGGACCGTGATGAAGGTGCCGGCGCGCTTGCTCATCTTGTAGGGCTGGCCAGCCTTGAAGAGCTTGACCAGCTGGCAGAACACCACGTCCAGTTCGCCCTTGCCGCCCGAGATGGCGGCGACGGCGGCCTGCAACCGTTTCTTGTAGCCAGCGTGGTCGGCGCCGAGCACGTCGATCATATGGGCAAAGCCACGATCCCACTTGGTCTTGTGGTAGGCGATGTCGGGCGCGAAATAAGTATAACTGCCGTCGGACTTGAGCAGCGCCCGGTCGGTGTCATCGCCGAAGGCTGTGGATTTGAACAGCGTCTGCTCGCGGTCCTCCCAATCGGGATTGATCTCGCCCTTTGGCGGCTCCAGCCGGCCCTGGACGACATGGCCCTGGGCGCGCAGCGCGGCGATGGTTTCGGCCACCACATCCTTGCCGCCTTGCGTCAGCGACCGCTCCGAAAAGAAGACGTCGTGCTTGATGCCAAGCTGGGCGAGGTCGTCACGGATGAGGTTCATCATCGCGGCAAGGGCAAAATCGCGCACGGCCGAAAGCCATTCGGCCTCCGGCTTGCCAAGCAGTGTCTTGCCGAATTTTTTGGCCAGCGCCTCGCCAACGGGCACCAGATAGTCGCCAGGATAGAGCCCCTCGGGGATGTTGACGGTTTCGCCGAGCGCCTCGCGATAGCGCAGATAGGCCGATCGCGCGAGCACGTCGACCTGGCCGCCCGCATCATTGGTGTAGTATTCGCGCGTGACGTCATAGCCGGCGAAGGCCAGGAGATTGGCCAGCGTGTCGCCCACGACCGCGCCCCGGCAATGGCCCACATGCATGGGGCCGGTAGGATTGGCCGAGACATATTCGACGTTGATCTTGGCGCCCTTGCCGGCGTTCGACCGGCCGTAGTTGGCGCCCTCGGTCAGAATGGCCGACACGACGCTCGGCCAGACGGCACGCTCGAGGGTGACATTGACGAAGCCCGGGCCCGCGATGTCGACCTTGGCGATGCCGTCCACCTTGGCGAGGTCCGCCTTGAGCAGTTCGGCCAGATCGCGCGGCTTCATCGCGGCGGGCTTGGCCAGCACCATCGCGGCATTGGTGGCGAAATCGCCATGGGTCGCCTCGCGCGTCGGCTCAAAGCCGATCTTGTCGAGCGGCAGCCCCGCCGGCAGCTTGCCCGCCTTGACGAGGTCGCCGATGACACCCGCGAGCGCGGTTTCGTAGTGGGCAAGAAGGTCCATAAATCAGCTCCCGGGGACACAATGTTCATATTCGGCCTAGCCTGCCGAGGCGATCGAAACGTGGGGCGCCGGCCGAATATGAACATTGTGTCCCCGTTGGGCCCGGCACAAACAGGGACACGAAGTTCAAATTCGCCACGCCGCTCTCGGCCGCCGGATGGGCCGGAGCATCGGCGAATATGAACATCATGTCCCTAAAACATCGCCGAATGCACACGATCCGGAGGTGCGTGACCGTCGAGGAAGGTCTTGACGTTGATGATCACCTTCTCGCCCATGTCGATCCGCCCCTCGATGGTCGCCGAGCCCATGTGCGGCAGCACCACCACCCGGTCATTGGCCAAGAGCTTGGGATTGATCGCCGGCTCGTGCTCGAAGACATCCAGGCCCGCGCCCGCGATCTCGCCCGCCTCCAGCATCCGCGCCAGGGTGTTCTCGTCGATCACTTCGCCGCGCGCCGTGTTGACCAGATAGGCCGTCGGCTTGATCAGCTTGAGGCGCCGCGCCGAGAGCAGATGGAAGGTCGCCGGTGTATGCGGACAGTTGACCGACAGGATATCCATGCGCGCCAGCATCTGATCGAGGCTGTCCCAATAGGTTGCCTCCAGCTCCCGCTCGATGTCCTCGGCGACCCGGCGGCGATTGTGATAGTGGATCTGCAACCCGAACGCCCGCGCGCGCCGCGCCACTGCCTGGCCGATCCGGCCCATGCCGATGATGCCGAGCCGCTTGCCCCAGATGCGGTTACCCAGCATCCAGGTCGGCGACCAGCCCTGCCAATCGCTCCGGGCATTGCGCAGATACATCGCCCCTTCGGTCAGGCGGCGCGGCACGGCCAGGATCAGGGCCATCGTCATGTCGGCGGTGTCGTCGGTCAGGACACCGGGCGTGTTGGTGACAATGATGTTGCGATCGCGTGCGGCATCAAGGTCGATGTTGTCGACACCGGTGCCGAAATTGGCGATGAGCTTGAACTCGGGCCCGGCCGCGGCGATCACCGTGCGGTCGATGTGATCGGTGACAGTGGGCACAAGAACCACGGCGGTCTTGACGGCCTCGATCAAATCGGCGTGGCTCATGGGCTTGTCGTCGATGTTGAGGCGGGCATCGAACAGCTCGCGCATCCGGGTCTCGACGGTGTCAGGGAGCTTGCGAGTGACGATGACGAGCGGCTTTTTCATGGGCATGTTCGGGCAATCCCTGCGGAGGGCCGAGCCCTCATTACCGACGCTTTCCTAACAGACAACACCGGCCGCCACAAAGGCGCAAGCGAGCCTTCGGACCGTTGCGCTTGATCGGATCGGCAAATCGTGGTTTGCGGGCGTGATGGGTGGATCGATGATTTCGCGACCGGGCACGACCCGGCCAGGCCGGCGGCAAGCTGTGCTGTGGCTGCTGGCCGGCCTCGCCGTTGGCCTTGCTGCGCCGTCCGCGCACGCCCAGTCAGCCGCACCCACCGGCTCCGGCCTGGTGGTGCCGCGCTATGTCAGCCTCAAATCCGATCGCGTGAACGTGCGCAAGGGGCCGGGCACTGACTACCCGATCGCCTGGGTGTTTCAGCGCGTGGGACTGCCGGTCGAGATTGTGAAGGAATTCGAGACCTGGCGGCAGGTGCGCGACTCGGAAGGCGCCGAGGGCTGGGTACAGCAGAACCTGCTTAGCGGCCGGCGAACCGCCTTGGTCGCGCCCTGGGATGGCAAGGTGCAAAAGGGTGGCGAGGCCAAGCCGGCCCCGACGCCGCTGCATGATGGCGCCTCGGACACCAGTAGCGTTGCCGCGCTGATCGAACCTGGGGTGCTGGCCAACGTCTTTACCTGCGATTCAGGATGGTGCCGGGTTTCCATCGCCGATCAACGCGGCTATATTGCCCAAGGCAAGCTGTTTGGTGTTTACCCTGACGAGACGGTTAGGTAGGGGTGGGCGTGACCACTTGGCAGGCGCTGCTCGCGCCAGGCCTCAAGAGCCGCGCCACCGCCACGCAGAGGCCAAGCTTGCCGCATCCCGGTCCGACCACGCCCCAGGCTCTCGTGCTGCAGCTCAAGCAGGTGGCGGGGCAGGACCGTGCCGCCTTCGCCGCGCTCTATTCGGCAACCTCGGCGAAACTTTACGGTATCGTCCTTCGTATCTTGAGACGGCGGGACCTCGCCGACGAGATTTTGCAGGACGTCTACGTGAAAATCTGGGAACGAGCAGGAGATTTCGACCCAGGCCGGGCTTCACCGGTGACCTGGATGGCGACCATCGCGCGCAACCGGGCGCTGGATGAGGTACGCCGGAAAGCGCCAGTATCGCTGGAAGACATGCCGGCCGGCTTCGACCCGGCCAGCGATGCCCCGCATCCCTTGGATTTGATGACGGCGAGCGAGGACGCCAGGCGGCTGCGAGATTGCCTGAACCGGCTCGATGGCGAAAAGCGGGATATGGTGATGCTCGCCTATCTCGAAGGATCCAGCCGCGAGGAGTTGAGCCAGCGGTTTTCGGCGCCGGTCGCCACGATCAAGACCTGGCTGCACCGCAGTCTGGCGCAATTGAAGGATTGTCTGGGGTCATGACCGAGCGGCCTGACATCGACGCACTGGCCGGCGAATATGTGCTCGGCACGTTGGATGGCGCCGAGCGGACGGCGGTGGCCGCGCGCCGAGGGCGCGAGCCGGACCTCGATGCCGCGATCCAGGCCTGGGAGCGTCGCTTGGTGCCTTTGTCCGAAGCTTCCGCGCCCGCCATGCCGCCAGCCGGCCTGTTCGACAAAATCGAAGCCCGGGTCGGGGCGACGCCGGTTTCGAATGTCGTGACCATGGAGCGCAGCCGCAATCGTTGGCGAGCGATGGCCCTGGCCGCCACCGCGCTGGCTGCGACCCTGGTGCTGGCGGTGGGTGGCCTGGAATTTACCCGGCCGCTGTCCCCGGTCACACCTCAGAGTTACGTCGCCGTGCTGCAGAAGGACGGCGCCTCGCCCGCATTCCTGCTGTCCGTCGATCTCGCCAGCCGCACCCTCTCGGTGCGACGGGTCGCCGCCGAGCTGCCCGCGGGCAAGAGCTATGAGCTTTGGATCGCCGCCGAGCCGCTCGGGCCGGGGATGCACTCGCTGGGCCTCGTCAACGCCGCCGGAGTGCAGAACGCCATCGCCAAGCTCGACCCGGCGATCGTTCAGAAGGCGACCTTCGGCGTCAGCCTTGAGCCCGAAGGTGGTTCGCCCACCGGCCAGCCCACGGGTCCCGCGTTCGTGGCCAAGCTGATCCCGACCGGACCTTAGGCAAGGTCAACAATATTTGACGGCGTGGGTTCAGGACTGCGCGCTGGCAAGAAGAGCCTCGACGTCTCCACGCAGCGGTAGCGGTGCGACCGCGCCGAATCCCGTGGTAGCCAGGGCAGCCGCGGCATTCGCGAACCTGGCCGCCGTGAACGGATCAGACCCGGAAGATAGTTCCGCGAGCAACGCACCGGCGAATGCGTCACCCGCGCCGGTGGCATCGACTGCATTCACGGTCATGGCCTGGAACCGGCGTCGCTGGCCAGCCGACGCTGCAAGCACACCCTCGGCCCCGAGTGTCACGACTACCAGTTCTGGACCGGCCGCGAGATAGTGGTCGGCGACGGCGTCGGCGGCTTGCAGGCCGATGAGCTGCCGTGCGTCTTCGATCGAGGTCTTGAGAATGGTTGCCGTCGCCGCTGTCGCTGCCGTGGTTTCTCGTGCGGCCTCAAGGCTCCATAGACCGAGACGCAAATTGGTGTCGTAGGACACTTTGGTCCCTGCCCGCTTGGCGGCGGCGATCGCGTGCGCGACCGTTTCACGGGCGGTTGCGCTGATCGCTTCGCTGATCGCCGAGACATGCAGAAATCGCGCGCCCGCAAGAGATGTTGACGGAACATCGGCGGGCGTCATCAGGCTGGCGGCCGAGCCCTTGCGCAGATAGGTGAACGCGTGGCCAGCACTCGTGTGGTTGACGACATAGACGCCCGTCGCTGCTTCCGCATGGCGGCCGACGAACGCCGTATCCACACCTTCCACCCGCCAAAGCTCCATCAGGAGATCGCCGAAGTGGTCGTTGCCCACCAGCGTGACATAGCGCACGCGCGCTCCCAACCGCGCGGCGGCGATCGCCGCGTTGGACGTGTCACCGCCGAATCCCTGGCGATATCGTCCGTCCGGCTCCTCATTGAACTCGATCATGGGCTCGCCGAGGGCGACAATGTCGATCATGGCTGAACTCACACCGCGATTGTGGCTGGCGGCGAGAGGCGCGCCAGCAGCTTCCTTGTCTTGTCGATAACGGCCGCACGATCACCCGCTTCCAGCGCCCTGGCCGGGGCAAGCTCGCCGCCGAGCCCGATACAGAGCGCGCCCGCCGCCAGATAGTCCGCAGCCGTATCGACCGTGATGCCGCCCGTGGGCATGAAGGAGGTGTCCGGGAACACGGTGCGCACCTGCTTGAGGAACGCCGGGCCACCGAGCGAGGCCGCCGGGAACACCTTGACCGCCGAGGCGCCGGCCATGTGCGCCCGGAGTATTTCGCTTGGCGTAGCTGCTCCAACGAACACGGCGATATTGGCGGCCTTGGCCAATTCGACCACGCCGTCGACCCAGCAGGGCGTCACCAGGAACTGGCTGCCCGCCGCGATGGCAAGCCGGGCGTCCTGCGCGGACAGGATCGTGCCGGCGCCGACGATGAGGCCGGGACGCTTGCGCAGCTCGGCAATGCCCTCGAACACGTTTGGCGTTGTCAGCGTCATCTCCACGACGCTCATGCCGGCTTCAGCCAGCCACAAGGCGGCGCACGTTGCGTGCTCCAGCTTGCTGGCCCGGATGACGGGCACGGCCTTGATGCGGGCGAGATCGGCGAGAACGTCTTTAGGCGTCATGACCAGGCCTTTCCATGCGCGAGCGGCGCCAACGCCAGATGCATGGCGATGGTCTGGCCGATGTCGGCGAAGCTGTCACGCAAACCGATTGTGCCGCCCGCCACGCCTGGCCCGAAGGCGAGCACCGGTACGCATTCGCGCGTGTGGTCGCTGCCCGGCGCGGTGGGGTCGCAGCCGTGGTCGGCGGTGATGACGGCGAGGTCGCCGGGCCTCAGGGCGGAGAACAGACGCGGCACCATGGCGTCGAATTTTTCCAAGGCATCGGCGTAACCGGCGACATCGCGGCGATGGCCGAACAGCATGTCAAAGTCAACGAAATTGACGACGGCGAGGCCGCCATCCTTCAAGGTTCCCAAGGTTTCGATCGTCGCCTCCATCAGCGCCGGATGACCGCTGGCCTTCACGATCCGCCCGGTGCCGCGATGGGCGAAGATGTCACCGATCTTGCCGATGGACACGACCTCGCGACCGGCGGCGGTGGCGGCGTCCAGCAAGGTCGGCTCGGGTGGCGGGACCGCGAAATCCCGCCGATTGGCCGTGCGCTGGAAATGGGCGGGCGTGTCGCCAGTGAACGGGCGCGCAATGACCCGGCCGATGTTGTGGGGCGCGCACAGTTCGAATGCGACCTTGCAAACGTCGTACAGCCGCTCCAACCCGAACGTGCCTTCGTGCGCGGCGATCTGGAACACACTGTCGGCGGAGGTGTAGACGATGGGCTTGCCGGTCGCCCTGTGCTCCACGCCCAACTCGGCGATGATCTCGGTGCCCGAGGCGTGTTTGTTTCCCAGCACACCCGGCAAATTGCAGCGCGAGCTCAAGGCGTCCGTCAGCACCTTTGGAAAGCACGGCACCGTGTGCGGAAAGTAGCCCCACTCGAAGGTCACGGGCACGCCCGCGATTTCCCAATGGCCCGACGGCGTATCCTTGCCCCGCGAACGTTCGGCCGCCGCGCCCCATCGAGACCCCCTCACCTCAACGGAGAGAGGGGACAGGGTGAGGGGGGACGCGAGCTTGATGGCGGACTCCAATCCCAACCCTGAGAGGTTCGGAATCTTGAGTGGGCCAGAACGCAATCCGGACAGATCGCACTTGCCGCTGGCACACGCCCGAATGATGTTGCCCAGCGTGTTGCTGCCCGGGTCCCCGTAGTCGGCCGCGTCCGGCGCGCCACCGATGCCGACCGAGTCCATGATGACGAGGAGCGCGCGGCTCATGGCGCGGCATCCTTGATGCGGGCACGAACGGTTTTGCCGGGTTCGGGCGCGTTCTCGCCGATGGTGTAGGCCACACGCAAATCGGCCGCCGCGGCTTCCGCGCTTCTCGTATCCTTGGCGTGAACGATCGCCAGGGGCCGATCGCTGCTTACGTCCGCGCCCTTGCCCGCCAGCTCCGTGAACCCGACCTGGTGGTCGATGGTATCGCTTGCCACCCGCCGCCCGCCGCCGAGACCGATCACGGCGATGCCAATGGCGCGCGTGTCGATGGCCGTCACGAAGCCGGCGCGATCTGGGTACACCTCGATCTGGATTGGCGCGGCGGCGAGATGCCTCGCGGGCTCCTCCAGCAGATCGGAGGGTCCGCCCAGCTCCTTCACCATCCGCGCAAACCGCTCCGCCGCCGTCCCTTTGTCGAGCGAGCGCTGCAACGCCTTTCGCGCTTCGGCGGGCGTCTTGGCCTGACCGCCCGTAACCAGCAAGTCAGCGCCGAGCGCCATCGTTACCTCATGCAGCCGTGCATCACGCTGCTTGCCGGCGAGATAGCACATCGCGTTCATCAGCTCGACAGCGTTGCCGGCGGCCGAAGCCAGAGGCTGGTCCATGTCCGTGATCAGCGCCGTCGTCTTGAGGCCCGCGCCGTTGGCCACGGCCACCAGCGTCTTGGCCAAATCGCGTGCATCCTTCTCGCGCGCCATGAACGCGCCCGAGCCGGTCTTGACGTCCATCACCAGCCCTTGCAACCCGGCGGCGAGTTTCTTGGACAGGATCGAAGCGGTTATCAGCGGGATCGATTCCACCGTCGCGGTCACATCGCGGATGGCATAGAGGCGCTTGTCGGCGGGCGCGAGGTCGGCGGTCTGGCCGATGATGGCGCAGCCAGCTTGGCTCACCACGCGCTCGAATAGGGCGATGTCCGGCGTGGCGTTGTAGCCGGGGATGGCTTCGAGCTTGTCGAGCGTGCCGCCGGTATGGCCAAGGCCGCGCCCCGAGATCATCGGTACGTAAGCGCCGCAAGCCGCCAGCATCGGCGCGAGCATCAGCGAAACATTGTCGCCGACGCCGCCGGGTTGCAAGGGCTCGAGGACTGGGCCGTCGAAGCGGTCGCGCGGCCAGGCGAGCACGCGGCCGCTGTCGCGCATGGCGAGTGTCAGCGCCACCCGCTCGGGCGTGCTCATGCCCTTGAAGAACACCGCCATGGCGAAGGCGGCGGCCTGACCCTCGCTGACGTCTCCTTTGGCGAGCCCGCCGATGAGTTCCGCGATTTCGCCGGCCGAAAGTTCGCCCCCGTCGCGCTTCTTGCGAATGATTTCCTGTGCCAGCATGTCAGTTGCCTGACGAAGCAAGCGGGGGACGGGTTTTGCCGTTGAGCGAGGCCAGCAGGTCATCGAGCAGACCACCTGCGCCGAAGCGAAAGGTCGAGGCGGATACCCATGCCGGTCCCATCACCTGGTCCGCAAGACCAAGGAATATTCCGGCGTCGGCGGCGAGCCTGATGCCCCCCGACGCCACGAGCCCGGCCTTCTTGCGGCTCGAATTGATGACTTCGAGCATGATCAGGGCGGCTTCCGGAGTGGCGCTCACCAGCGTCTTGCCTGATGAGGTCTTGACGAAATGCGCGCCCGCTTCCAGCGCCAACCGCGAGGTGTCAGCGATCAGCGCGCCGTCCTTGATCTCGCCAGTTTCCAAGGTTGCCTTCAGGCGCCCGCCGCGCGGCACCTTCTCGCGCACGGCTTCGACCAGGTTTGTCACGGCCGCCGCGTCGCCGGCCAGGAGCGATGGGTAGGGTATGACGACATCCACCTCCTGGGCGCCGTCCGCGAAGGCAGCGGCCGCCTCTCGCGCCGCCGCATCGGGATCGTTGCCGCCGCGCGGGAAGTTGGCGACCGTCGCGACCTTGATGCCCGTGCCCTTGAGCAACTTGCGGGCGACCGGCACGAATTGCGGCCAGACGCACACGGCCGCAACATTGCCGTGCGGTGTCACTGCTCGCGCGCAAAGCGAATGGATCGCGGCGTCATCGCAGGTATCGTTGAGATTGGTCAGGTCGAGCAGGAGGAGCGCCCGCGCGGCCGTGGCGGCGAGATCAGGCATCGGCCAGGTCCTTAGCGAAGCGGGAGAGCAACCGGCCCATGTCGGCGGTCGCCTTGGCGCCCTCGCGCTTGGTCTCCCCGTGGCTGGGCGAGGCGCCGCCGATGCCCGCGCCAAGATTGGTGATGACCGACAGCGCGGCCACCTTCATCCCGAAACGGCGGGCAAGGATGGTTTCCGGCGCGGTCGACATGCCCACCGCGTGCGCGCCGAGGATGCCGGCCATGCGGATTTCCGCCGGGGTTTCGAACATCGGGCCCGAAAACCAGGCATAGACACCCTCGGCGAGCGCGACATTCTCGGCCTTGGCGGCGACGCGGAGCGTGTCCGCGAGGGCCGGATCGTAGGCGTTGGTGAGGCTGACGAAGCGTTCATCGCCGGTCTCGCCCAGCAGCGGGCTCATGCCAGCAAGGTTGATATGATCGGTGATCAGCATGATGCGCCCGGGGCCGACCTCGGGTCGCAGCGAACCGGCGGCGTTGGTCAGCACGAGCCGGGTGATGCCAGCGGCGGCCAGCGCCTCGATGACCGGACGCATGGCGCCGGCATTGCCATGCTCGTAGGCGTGAGCGCGGCCCTTCAGCATCAGCACGGGGTGACCGCCAATCGTGCCCGTGACAAGTTCACCGGCATGGCCAGAGACCGATGGAACCGGGAAGCCAGGAAGCTCGGAGTAGTTGATCGCCTTCTGGCCTTCGAGACCTTCGGCCAGGCCGCCGAGGCTTGACCCGAGCACCACCGCGAATAGCGGATGGACGCGGCCAATATGCCGCTTGAGAATGACAGCCGCTGTGGTCATGGCGTCCTACTCATTGCAAGGTTTTCAGGACCAAAGGAGGCTGGGAGCAATTCCTCCAGCGTGAATATCCGCCTGAGTTTGCCGGTTTCATCACAAATATGGACGGTGATTTCCGGCGCGCCAAACTCGCGCAGGCGCTGGCGGCAGCCGCCGCACGGCGTCACGAGGCTCGTGCCCACGCCAACGACCGCGACTTCGACGATGCGCCTTCCGCCCGCCAATGTCATCGCCGCCAAGGCACCGGCCTCGGCGCAAGTACCGATGGGATATGCCGCGTTCTCGACATTGCAGCCGGCATGGACGCGGCCCGTTTCATCGCGCACCGCCGCGCCCACCGGGAAGCGCGAATAGGGGGCATAGGCTCGGCCCCAGGCCGCGACGGCCGCCGCGATCAGATCGCCCGTGTCCGCCATCACCGCTCCTTCACATAAGGCACGCCACCAGCCTTGGGAGGCGTCGCCCGGCCGATGAAGCCGGCCAGCAGCGCCACGGTCAAGGCGTAAGGCACGGCCTGGATCAACTGCACGGGCACGACACCGATGCCTGGGATCGGCGTTCCCTGCAATCTTATCGCCACCGCGTCCAGCAATCCGAACAACAGGCACGCCCCCATCGCGGGCACCGGTTGCCACTTGGCGAACACCAGCGCGGCCAGCGCGATGAAGCCCTTGCCGGCTGTCATGTTGCGGGTGAAGCCCGCGCTTTGGGCGATGGACAGATAGGCGCCGGCAAAGCCACACAGCACGCCGCAGCAGACTACAGCGGCATAGCGCATCCGGGTGACCGAAACACCGGCGGTGTCGGCCGCCGCCGGGTTCTCGCCGACCGCCCGCAGACGCAGGCCAAACCGGGTGCGGAACAGCACATACCAGGTGATCGGCACCATCGCGAAGGCGAAATAGACCAGCACGCTGTGGCCCGAAAGGATCTGCGCATAGACTTGGCCGACGACCGGCACGGCCGCGAGCGCATCGGCGCCCGGCAGCGTCACTTCAAGAAACCGCTCGCCCTGCTCGAGCTGCGGCGTCTGTCCGCCCTGCTCGAACCAGAAGCTGCCGACCTGCGCCGTCAGCCCCACGGCGATGACATTGATGGCCAACCCCGAGACGATCTGGTCGCCGCGATGGGTGATGACGGCAAAACCGTGCAGCAGCGCGAAGGCGACCGAAGCGCCGACGGCCGCGAGCAATCCGAGCCAGGGCGAGTGGCCAACCGAGGCGATGGCTCCGGCCGAAAAGGCGGCGATGAGCATCTTGCCTTCGAGCCCGATGTCGAAAACTCCCGAGCGTTCGGAATACAGCCCGGCGAGACAGGCGAACAGCAGGGGCACCGACAGCCGAATGGTCGAGGCCAGCACCTGGGCGATGGTATCGAGATACTCCATCCGCCTACGCCTCCTGCCCGAGCGCCGCGCTCATGGCGAACAGGCGCGCTACTGAAGGGCGGAGCATGTTTTCAAGTGCGCCGGCGGTCAGGATCACCAGTCCTTGCACCAGCACAACGATGTCGCGGGTGATGGCGGGTTTGTCGAAGGCGAGTTCGGCGCCGCCTTGGTAGAGCGCGCCGAACAGGATTGCGGCCAGCACGATGCCTAGCGAACGCGAGCGGCCCATCAGCGCCACCGCGATGCCGACAAAGCCGTAGCCGCCGGAGAAGTCGAGGAACAGCCGGTTCTGCGAGCCCATCACCTCGTTGAGCGCCAGGAAGCCGCCGAGGGCACCCGACAGCATCAAGGCGATGATGGTGAGCCGCACGACCGGCATTCCGGCATAGATCGCGGCCGGCCGGCTGGCGCCGAGCGTGCGCAATTCGTAGCCGAGCCGCGTGCGCCAGATCAGCACCGACACGCCGACGGCGCAGATCAGGGCCCAGACGAAAGCGAGGTTGAGCGGCGATTGGGCGATCTCAACCCCGAGCCCATGGGCGATCTGCTGGATTTGCGGCAGTGTGGCGTTGGGCGCGAACGTGCGCGTTTCGGGCGCCATGCTGGCCGCCGGCTTGAGGAAGTTGACCAACAGATAAACCATCACCGCCGAGGCGATGAAGTTGAACATGATGGTGGTGATGACGAGGTGACTTCCGCGCTTGGCTTGCAGATAGGCCGGGATGAAGGCCCAGGCCGCGCCGAACGCCGCCGAGAACAGGATCGCCAGCAGGATGATGACGGGCTGCGGGAGAAATTCGAAATAGAGCGAGGCCAAGGCGACGCCGAGCCCGCCGATATAAGCCTGCCCCTCAACCCCGATATTGAACAATCCGGCATGGAGCGCGACAGCGAAGGCAAGGCCAGTGAAGATAAAGTTCGTGGCATAGAACAAGGTGTAGCCGATGCCTTGGCCCGACCCGAAGGCGCCCGCGACCATGATCTGCGCGCATTCGAGCGGCGATTCGCCGATCGCCCAGATCACCACGCCCGAGGCAAGGAAGGCGAGCGCGAGGTTCAACACCGGGATGATGAGGCGATCGGCCCACCAGGGCAGGTCTCCGGCCCGTGCGCTCATGCGGCCACTCCCGCCGTGGCGTGCCCGTCCTCGATGCCGGCCATCAGCAGGCCCAGCTCGTTTTCGGTTGCCTCGGGTCCGCGCGTGCCCACGATCTGGCCATCGAACATCACCAGGATGCGGTCAGCGAGCGCGCGGATTTCGTCCAGTTCCACCGATACCAGCAAGATCGCCTTGCCGGCATCGCGCATGGCGATCAGCCGCTTGTGGATGAACTCGATGGCGCCGATGTCGACGCCGCGGGTCGGCTGGCCGACGATGAGCAGGCGCGGATCGCGGTCAAATTCGCGCGCAAGTACCAGCTTTTGCTGGTTGCCACCGGAAAAATTGGCGGCCCGCAAGCCGGGATCGGTGGGCCGGACGTCGAAGTCCGTCATCTTTCGCCGGGTGTCGCCAGCGATGGCGGCGCGATCGAGAAATCCGCGTGGGCTGTAGCGCGGATCGGCCTGGTAGCCGAGAATACCGTTCTCGGAGGCCACGAACGGCATCACCAACCCCATGCGGTGCCGGTCCTCCGGAACGTGGGCGACATGGGCGAGGCGGAGCCTTGCCGGATCGGTATGGGTGGGATCGAGGGGGGCGCCACCCAGCAATATCTCACCGCCCGCCCGCCGCCGGATGCCGGACAGCACCTCCAGCAATTCGCTCTGGCCGTTGCCCGCGACACCGGCGATGCCGACGATTTCGCCCTCGCGGATATCGAATGTCACGTCGCGCAGCCGGGTGGTGCCGCGATTGTCGAGGGCGGAGAGGTTCTTGACGTCCAGCACCACGCTACCCGGCGTCCGCTCGGCCTTGTCCACTTTCAAGCGCACATTGCGCCCGACCATCATCTCGGCGAGCTGCTGGGGCGTGGTGTCCTTGGTTGGCACCGTGCCGACGATCTCGCCACGCCGCATCACCGAGACGTTGTCGGTGATGGCCATGATCTCGCGCAGCTTGTGGGTGATGAAAACGACGGTCTTGCCCTGCCCCCGGAGTTGGGCAAGCACCGCGAACAGGTGGTCGGCCTCGGCCGGTGTCAGCACGCCGGTGGGCTCATCGAGGATGAGGATTTCGGCGCCGCGATACAGCGCTTTGAGGATTTCGACGCGCTGTTGCACGCCGACGGCCAGTTCCGACACCGGCCTGTCGAGCGGCACGGTCATGGCATAGGTCTTGCCGAGTTGCTCCAGCGCGGCGCGAGCGGCCGAGATGCCCTTGCCAAGTTGCGCGCCGCCCTCGGCTCCGAGCACCACGTTTTCGAGCACCGTGAACGGTTCGACCAGCATGAAATGCTGATGGACCATGCCGATTCCCGCGGCGATGGCGTCGCTCGGCGTGCGGATGGAGCGGGCCTTGCCGGCGACCAGGATTTCACCCGCGTCGGCTTGGTAGAAGCCGTAGAGAATGGACATCAAGGTCGACTTGCCCGCGCCGTTCTCGCCGACAATGCCGTGGATGGTGCCGGGAGCGACCGATAGCGACACCGCTTTGTTGGCATGGACCGCGCCGAAGCGCTTGTCGATGCCGCGAAGCTCGATTGCCGCAGGCTGGTTGCTTGACATACGATTGGCTCACGCCAGACGAAATAAGCCGTCATCCTCGAGTGGCGACGGCGTCTTCGCCGGAGCCAGCTCGGGGATCCAGCGCAAGAAGCGCCGAAGGCCCCTTATTGCTGTGGTGGATTCGAATTCCAGTGTCGCCTTCGGCGGCTTCTTGCGCTGGTTCCCCGACGCCGTGATGCGCCACCAGGCGCACACGGGTCGAGGATGACGAGTCATAGCAATGCTCGCGATCCTAGTACGGGCATTTCTGGTCGGCCATGTAGTCGTGGACCTGGACCTTGCCGGACTTGATGTCGGCTTCGGCGGCCTTGACCGCCTTCAACATGTCCGGGGTGATCAGCTTGCGGTTGAAATCATCGAGCGCCCAGCCAACTCCGCCTTCCGCAAGACCCAGCACCCGGACGCCGGATTTGAACTTGCCGTCCTTGTCATCGGTGAACAGATCGATCGTGGCGGTGTCGACGCGCTTCTGCATCGAGGTCAAGACCGAGCCTGGATGCAGGTAGTTCTGGTTGCTGTCGACGCCGATGCCGAGCTTCTTGGCGTCGGCCGCCGCCTGCAGCACGCCGCTGCCCGTGCCACCGGCGGCATGATAGACAACGTCGGCGCCGGCCGCGATCTGGGCCTTGGTCAACTCGCCGCCCTTGACCGGATCGTTCCAGGCCTCGGGCGTGGTGCCGGTCATGTTCTGGATGACCTCATCCTTGGCGCTGACCGATTTGACCCCTCCGACATAGCCGCAGGCAAAGCGCCGGATGAGCGGAATGTCCATGCCGCCGACAAAGCCGACCTTGCCGGACTTGGAGGCCATCGCCGCCAGGATGCCGACAAGGTAGCTGCCTTCCTGTTCCTTGAACACGATCGACTGGACGTTCGGCTGGTCGACCACCATGTCGATGATGCCGAAATGGGTCTTGGGGAATTCGGCCGAGACCTTCTTGACCGCCTCGGCCATGGAGAACCCGACGGCCAGGATCGGGCTGTAGCCCTTCTGGGCGAAATTGCGCAGGCCCTGCTCGAACTGGCTTTCGTTCTGCGGCTCGAAGTCGGCGAACTTGACTCCGCTGCTCTTGGTGAAGCGTTGCGCCCCTTCAAATACGCCTTGATTGAACGACTTGTCGTGCTTGCCGGCCTTGTCATAAACGATGGCCGGCTTGATCGTGTCAGCCATCGCCGTCGTGGCGAACAGCGACGTGGCGGTTACGGCAAGGAACGCGCGCAAGGACATATTTGTCTCCCCAATTGGTCGGCTGGCCCCGTCAATGGCCCTCATCGGACCGATGGCCACGCAGGTTTCGCGCGCCTGGACCAGCCCGAAGGCGATACTTGACGACAAGTCAGGGGATTTTGCAACGGGCGGTGGGAGGGAATACAATTGACCGCCAGCTTCCGCCGCGTATCAGGCGTCCACGAGGTCCAGGCGTTTCTCGATGCGCTCAAGCCGCAGGTTGATGCGATCCATGCGAACGGAGTGCTCGGCGAGCTGCACGTGCATATCCGCGATTACAGTTTCCAGCCGGCCAAGGCGCAGCTTGATCTCGCGATTGTCTTCGCGCAATGCATCGAGGCTGGCCTGAATGCGACGCAGCATCTCTGGAACCAGGTCGTCGATGGGCATTGGCACCTCCTGTCGGCAATATGCGCCGGAGGCCGGGATGGTGCAATTTGTTTCACCCCCCGCCGTGCCGCTGCCGCAGCCAATGATCGAGCGAGATCAGGCCCGGCCCGAAATCCATGAGCATCAGGAGGGCGATCGCCCAGAGCGCGTGGTCCAGGTACGCATCGGGATACACGGTCGCGATCACGGCGGTCTGGGCCAGCAGCGCCGTGGCCGCGAACCGCGTGCCGAAACCGGCCCACAGGGCAAGCGGCATCAGCAGCTCCAGCGTGGTGGCCGCGTAGGCGAGCAGATGCGGGTTGGGGAACGGGAATTCGCTCGCCGACAAGCCAAGGAACTTGAACAGCCGGAATTTGTATTCCTGGTCGAACAGGAAGAACGTCGCCGGCTTGATCGCGAGAGTCGAGAAGTCGATCTTGGTGAGCCCGGAGCGGAAGAACACGAGGCCAATCACCAGCCGGGCCAGCAGGGCGTTCAGACTGTAAGGAATGTGCTCGTAAAGCGAGATCAGGCGCCGAATGAGTCCTGTCATGCGTTTCCCCCGCTGTCGCGGTCAGTGTTGGCCGTCGTCCGCAGGGAGATCATAGCCGGTCACCGCTCCCATCGCGATAAGTCCGGCAAGCGATGGTTGCAAATCGAAATCAGCGAAGTCGGTGGCGGCGGCGTCGAACGCCGCCGCCAGGCTTGATCCGGCGAGCAATCGCGCGCTGAAAGTGTGGAATGCGGCCGGTATCCGGCGGATTTCGACCTCAAGGCCGGGTCTCAGCAGCAGCGCGTGCTCGGGGTTGGCCGCGAGCCTGCGCGCCGCGACCTCGCCTGGCGCGGTGTTCAGCTCCCAGATTGTCAGCGCCGGGTAGTGCGAGGCGAACAGCCGGAGCGACGGGTGCAGATGCAATCTGAGCCCCGCGACAGCTCCCGGTGGCACGCGCGCGAGTTCGGCGGCGCCGATGGGCACGGCGTCGGCGGCGTTGGTCGCCTCATGCTGGAGCCATTCGAGCCGGGCGACGTCGGCAAGATATGGTACGTCGGCGGCCGGCTCGAAGCTGGCGATGAAGTCGGCCATGCCCGCCCCGTACAGCATCAGGATCGGCGAGGTGGGCGGCTGGTGCGCCACGTAAGCCTCGGCCATGGCAAGGAAGAAGTCGTCGCCAACCAGCCGCTTGACCACGGGGAACCGCGCTGCCAGCACTCCCTGAATGCCGGCACGCACGTTGTTGCGGTGAACGGCAAAGCGGCGCGGCGTGCCGGCGGGCGGAACGATGCCAGGATCGGCGAGCGCGGCGGCAAAGTGCCGTTGGAGGTCGCTAAGCGGCGGCACGATTGGTCCGCCGCTCGGTCATGATATGCTCGGCCTTGCCTGCCTCCGCGAAGAGCTCCGCCCACGCTGGCACATTAGCATCCCACTCGATCAATGTCGGGCGAGGTCCCGCACGCCCGACGGCCAGCCGATAGAGGCTCCAGACATCGGCCAGCACCGGCCGGTCGTGGGTGTCGATCAGCAGCGGCTTGTCCGCCTCATCGGTCTTGGCGTCGTAGCCAGCCAGGTGGAACTCGCCGACATGCTCGACCGGGAAGGCCTCCAGATATGCCACGGGGTCGAAGCCCTGATTGGCCGCCGACACCTGCACATTGTTGACATCGAGCAGCAGGCCGCAACCTGTCCTTGCGACGAGGCCGGCGAGGAAGTCGATTTCGCTCATCGTGCTCTCGGCGAAACGCAGATAGGTCGAGGGGTTTTCGAGCAGCATCCGTTGCCCCAGCGACTGCTGCACCTGATCGATGTGTTCAGCGACCCGCGCCAGCGTTTCGGCGTTGTAGGGCACGGGCAACAGATCGTTGAGGTATGTGCCCTCGTGGCTCGACCAGGCCAGGTGCTCGGAGAACAACCCGGGCCGGTAGCGTTCGATCAGCGTCTTGAGGCGTGACAGATGACTGGCATCGAGCGGCCCGTCGGAACCAATCGACAGGCCGACGCCGTGCAGGGAGATGGGATAGCGCTCGCGGATCGCCGACAGGAAGTGATGTGGGGGGCCGCCATCACCCATGTAGTTTTCGGCATGGATTTCAAACCAGCCGATATCGGGGCGGGAACCAAGAATGTCGGCGTAGTGTTCGGGCTTGAGGCAGACCCCGGCGCGGGGCGGAATTTGGGCTGACGGGGACACGCTGTTCATCTTCGTCGCTTGAAAATCAATGGTCACGCGCGAGCGCCCTGATCGAAGATGAACAGCGTGTCCCCGCTGCATTGGGATATCAGATCAACCCGCTACAGGCGTCAACGACCCCTTGCGCTTGGCCATCGCGCCGTCCGCGCTCTTGACGTCGACTTCCAGCGATGTGCACGTGCCGGTCTTGACCAGCTTCCAGGCCTTGCCTTCGAAGTCGGCCTTGGAGGTCCCGGCGCAGGAATTGTTGCCCTCGCTGGCGCAGTCGTTGCCGCCCGCCTTCGATACGCCAAAGCACTTCTCGAAGTCATCGGCGGCCTTGGCCGAATTCGTGGTCGCGGTCATGCTGAGGGCGGCAGCGAAAGCGCCAGCGAGGGCGAGCGCGGAGGCTTTCTTCATCGAACTGGTCATCACAATTCCTTCTAGGTTCGTGTTGCCCGGCTTGGCGGGTGTGCAGGTGAAACATACTACGGATTGTGTCGCCGATATGAGGCGATAACGGTGGTTTGAAAAGGATTGAGGACGGTCGGGTGGCAACAGAGCAACGCGGCATCGGATGCTTCAATCGACAGCCGCGAAAGGATCACGCATACTTTAACGATGCTCTTGTCGCAGCCGTCGAAGTGTGGCATCAAGGGCAAATTAGGTAAGGTATGCTGTCCTTTGTCGGCGCATCGTCGCAGGCCTCGGCAAAGATATGCCATCCAAGGGGAAACATCGTGGTCGATGCAACCAATGCCCGGCCGTCCGCTGTCGAAGCGATGGCGCGGCTGGCCAGCCCGCAAGGACTTTTCAATCCGCGCCATGAGCGCGATGCCTGCGGCGTGGGATTCATCGCCGACCTCAAGAACCGGAAATCCCATCAGATCATCGCCGACGGGCTGACCATGCTCGTCAACCTCACCCATCGCGGCGCTGTCGGCGCCGATCCGCTGATGGGCGATGGCGCCGGGATGCTGACGCAGATCCCGCATCCTCTGCTGGCGGCCGAAATGAAGGCACTGGGCGTCAAGCTGCCGGAGCCAGGCTACTATGCCGTTGGCCAGTTGTTCATGCCGCGCGACAAGGTCATGCGCCACTATTGCGAAGAGGTGATCGCCAAGGTTGTGCGCGACGAGGGGCTGACATGCCTGGGCTGGCGCGATGTGCCGGTGAGCAACGCACATCTTTCATCCGCCACGACCTCGACCGAACCGTTCAGCCGACAGGTTTTCCTTGGCCGTGGCGAGGGCATCGGCGAGGAGACCAGTTTCGAGCGCAAGCTCTATCTTCTGCGCAAGGTCATTTCCAACGCACTTTACAATGACTATGAGGGCAAGGACATCGGCTTTTATGTCGTGTCCCTGTCCTGCCGCACCATCGTCTACAAGGGCATGTTCCTGGCCGATCAGCTCGCGCCCTATTTCAAGGACCTGACCGACAAGCGCTTCACCTCCGCGATGGCGCTCATCCATCAGCGTTTTTCGACCAACACCTTCCCCTCCTGGAAGCTGGCCCATCCCTACCGCATGGTCGCGCACAATGGCGAGATCAATACGTTGCGCGGCAACGTCAATTGGATGGCGGCGCGGCAGGCATCCGTCAGCTCAAATCTGTTCGGTAAGGACATTGGCAAGCTCTGGCCGATCTCCTATGAGGGCCAGTCGGACACCGCCTGCTTCGACAACGCGCTCGAATTCCTGGTGCAGGGCGGCTACTCGCTGGCCCACGCCGCGATGATGCTGATCCCCGAGGCCTGGGCCGGCAACGAGCTGATGGATGCCAAGCGCAAGGCCTTCTACGAGTATCATGCCTGCCTGATGGAGCCGTGGGATGGCCCGGCCTCGATGGCGTTTTCCGACGGCCTCCAGATCGGCGCGACGCTCGACCGCAATGGCCTGCGTCCCGCCCGCTACATCGTCACCAAGGACGACCGGGTGATCATGGCGTCGGAAGCCGGCGCGTTCCCGGTGCCCGAGGACAAGATCGTCAAGAAGTGGCGCCTGCAACCGGGCAAGATGCTGCTCATCGATTTGGGGCTCGGGCGGATCATCTCCGACGATGAGCTCAAGGACGATCTGGCCAGCCGCCATCCCTACAAGTCCTGGCTCGATCGCACCCAGATCGAGGTTCACACCCTGCCCGCCGTGCAGGCGCGCGCGCTTGGCACCAATGCGAGCCTGCTCGATCGCCAGCAGGCCTTCGGCTATACCGAGGAAAGCCTCAAATTCCTCATGTCGCCAATGGCCCAGACCGGCCAGGAGGCTGTCGGCTCGATGGGCACCGACACACCGATCTCGGCGCTGTCGAGCAAGTCGAAATCGCTGCACACCTATTTCAAGCAGAACTTCGCCCAGGTGACCAACCCGCCGATCGACTCGATCCGCGAGGAGCTGGTCATGAGCCTGGTCTCGTTCATCGGCCCGCGCCCGAACCTGCTTGACCTCAAGGGCACGTCGCGGGGCCGCCGCCTGGTCGTTGGCCAGCCGATCCTCGACAATGACGACTTGGAAAAAATCCGCCAGATCGGCGACATCAAGGACAATCCGTTCAAGACCGAAACGCTCGACGTGACGTATCCGGCCGAAACCGGCGCGGCGGGAATGCACACGGCGCTCAATCGCCTGTGCCGCGAGGCGACGCGGGCGATCGCCGACGGCTACAATATCATCATCCTGTCGGACCGGATGATGGGGCCTGACCGGATTCCCATTCCGTCCCTGCTGGCGACCTCGGCGGTGCATCACGACCTCATCCGCAAGGGCCTGCGCACCTCGGTCGGCCTGGTGCTGGAGACAGGCGAACCGCATGAAGTGCATCAGTTCGCGACCCTCGCTGGCTATGGCGCCGAAGCCATCAACCCCTATCTCGCCTTTGAGACGATCGAGGCGATGCTGCCGCAGTTGGACGAGAAGCTGACGGCCAAGGAAGCCCGCAAGCGCTATATCAAGGCGGTGGACAAGGGTCTGATGAAGGTGATGTCCAAGATGGGCATTTCGACCTACCAGTCCTATTGCGGGGCGCAGATTTTCGATGCGGTCGGCCTCAAGTCCGATTTCGTCGACCGCTTCTTCTTTGGCACCCACACCCAGGTCGAGGGTGTCGGCCTGGAGGAGATCGCCGCCGAGACCGCCGAGCGCCACCGCCAGGCCTTTGCCGACGTGCCGGTCCTTCGTGATGCGCTGGATGTCGGGGGTGAATATGCCTTCCGACTCCGCGGTGAGGCGCATATGTGGCGCCCGTCCGTGGTCGCCGATCTGCAACATGCCGTGCGCGGCAATCTGCCGGACAAATACCGCTCGTTCGCCCGCCAGATCAACGACCAGTCCGAGCAGTTGATGACCTTGCGCGGGCTGTTCCGCATACGCACCGCGGCGGAGATGGGTCGCAAACCGGTTGCCATCGAGGAGGTCGAGCCGGCCAAGGAGATCGTCAAGCGGTTCGCGACCGGCGCCATGTCCTATGGCTCGATCAGCCGCGAGGCGCACACCACCCTCGCCATCGCCATGAACCGGATCGGCGGCAAGTCGAACACTGGCGAGGGTGGCGAGGAGGCTGACCGCTTCGTGCCGCTGCCCAACGGCGACAGTATGCGCTCGGCCATCAAGCAGGTGGCCTCGGGCCGGTTTGGCGTGACCGCCGAATATCTGGTCAATTCCGACATGATGCAGATCAAGATGGCCCAGGGCGCCAAGCCGGGCGAGGGCGGCCAGCTGCCCGGCCACAAGGTCGATGCGACCATCGCCAAGGTCCGGCACTCGACGCCGGGCGTGGGTCTAATCTCGCCGCCGCCGCACCACGACATCTATTCGATCGAGGACTTGAAGCAGCTTGTCTACGATCTCAAAAACGTCAATCCGGACGGCCTCGTCTCAGTCAAGCTGGTGTCCGAGGTGGGCGTCGGCACGGTGGCGGCGGGCGTCGCCAAGTGCAAGGCCGACCATGTGACCATCTCGGGCTTCGAGGGCGGCACGGGTGCGTCCCCCTTGACCTCGCTGAAGCACGCGGGCTCGCCGTGGGAGATTGGCCTGGCCGAAACCCAGCAAACGCTTGTCCTCAACGGCCTGCGCGGCCGCATCGCCGTGCAGGTAGATGGCGGCATCCGTACCGGCCGCGACGTCCTGATCGGCGCGCTGCTCGGGGCCGACGAGTTCGGCTTTGCCACTGGCACGCTGGTCACGCTCGGCTGCGTGATGATGCGCAAGTGCCATCTCAACACCTGCCCTGTGGGCGTCGCGACCCAGGATCCGGTGCTGCGGGCGAGATTCCAGGGTAAGCCCGAGCATGTCATCACCTACCTGTTCTATGTCGCCGAGGAACTGCGCGAGCTGATGGCGGAGATGGGCGTCCGCACCCTCGACGCGCTGGTCGGCGAGACCGACTGGCTCGACCGCACCCGGGCCATCGATCACTGGAAGGCCAACGGCCTGGACTTTGAAAAGCTGTTCCACAAGCCGGTGCCGGCCGAGGGCGTCGCCATCCATCATTGCGAGAGCCAGGACCATGGCCTTGAAGCTGTCCTCGACCGCAAACTGATCGTTGAGGCCAAGCCGGCCTTGGAGCGCGGCAAGCCGGTGCGCTTTGCCAGCAGGATTTCCACCCGCGACCGCGCCACGGGGGCCATGCTGTCGGGCGCGCTCGCCAAGCGGTACGGCCATGCGGGGCTGACCGAGGACACGATCTGGATCGACCTTGAGGGCACCGCCGGCCAGAGTTTTGGTGCCTGGCTGGCGCGCGGCGTCACGCTCTCGCTCACTGGCGAGGCCAACGACTATGTGGGCAAGGGCCTCAGCGGCGGCAAGCTGATCGTCCGTCCACCGGCAAACTCGAGCATCGTGCCCGAGGAGAGCATCATCGTCGGCAACACGGTGATGTACGGGGCCATTGCCGGCGAGTGCTATTTCCGGGGCGTGGCCGGCGAGCGCTTCGCGGTGCGCAACTCGGGCGCGGTGGCGGTTGTCGAGGGCACCGGCGACCACGGCTGCGAATACATGACCGGCGGCGTGGTGGTGGTGCTCGGCCCAACGGGGCGAAACTTCGCCGCCGGAATGTCGGGCGGCATCGCCTATGTGCTGGACGAGGCGGGCGACTTCGCGCGCCGCTGCAATCTCGCCATGGTCGATCTGGAGCCGGTACCGGCCGAGGCCGAGAGTTCCGAGCGCAACGAGCGCCACGGGCTCGACCTCGAAAGCCACGGTCTTGTCGATGTCATGGCCAACATGGGCACGCAGGACGGCGAGCGGTTGCACGAGCTGGTCAAGCGGCACATGCACTATACGGGCTCCGAGCGCGCCAAGACCATCCTGGAGAACTGGGAGGCCTGGCTGCCGAAATTCCGTAAGGTGATGCCGGTGGAATATCGCAAGGCACTGGCCGAGATGGCCAAGCAACAAGGCGCCGACAAGACGGGCCTGGGCGTGCTGGAGATCGGATTGCCGCTGGCGGCGGGCGCGCGGGGCGCGGGGGCGCGGAAGTGAGCGGGCGCGGCCTCAGCGATACGGATTGCGGATCGTGAGCCCGTCGATGGTCAGGCCATCCTGCATGTCCTCGGAAAAGAGCGTCGCGCAGCCCGCCAGCTGCGCAGCGGCGACGATCATGGCCTCGTACACGCCCAGTCCGTATCTTCCTGCAATCTCGATGCCGCGCTGGTGGGTCTCTAGCGTCATCGGCGCGACACTGAAAATGTCCTGGAGATCCTGCAAGCGCGCGCGCACCAGGGGCCAATCGAGCTGGTATTTGCGGCGGGCAACCATCGCGAATTCATTGAGCACCTGGACGCTGATGACACCGCCGGCCTCCATGAGTTCATCAGAGCGGTCCGCCTTGGCCCGCTCCGTCGAGAGCGCGTACACCAAGATGTTGGTGTCGAAAAAGCAATCAGTCGCGGACATCGGGCCCGCGAAGCTGGAGGTCCTCGCGGGAGAATTTTGCGTTGCCGGCGAAGACGCCGCGCGATTGCCGGAAGGCGGCGAGCGCCTCGGTCCGGCTGCGCTTGCGCGCGGGTTCGGGGCTTTTGCTGACTTCGATCATGCCATCTGCTCCCGCACACATTCTCACATCGCTCCCCTCTTCAAGCCCCAGGTCCTCGACCAGCGCCTTGGGCAGCCGGACGCCGAGGCTGTTGCCCCATTTGCCGACCGTCGCCTTGTGGACACCGCGGGAGGCGGCGGCCTCAAAGGGCGCTTGCCCCTCAGCAAAGCCGCCGCTGGCGCTCGCGGAGGATTTGGCGCGAAGCGAAATTTCCTTGCCCTCGCTCAAGCCCAGCCCCGCCGCCAAGACGGCGGGTATCCGCACGGCCATGCTGTTGCCCCACCGCGCCACTTGCATATGGGTCTCCTCAAATCGTCGTCGGATATCCATTCCGCCAAACGTATATCATAACCCCTCCGCCGTCACAAACGCCCTTCCCACCGAAAGCAGCACAGCATGGGCAAGATCACCGGATTTCTTGAGGCCGACCGCCAGGAACGCGGCTATGCGCCGGTTGCCGAGCGGGTCAAAAGCTACAAGGAATTTGTCACGCCGCTGGCCGACAAGGACCTCAAGACCCAGGCCGGGCGCTGCATGGATTGCGGCATCCCCTATTGTCACAATGGCTGCCCGGTCAACAACCAGATCCCCGACTGGAACGATCTGGTCTACCGCGACGATTTTGCCCGCGCGCTGACCAACCTCCATTCGACCAACAATTTCCCGGAGTTCACCGGCCGCATCTGCCCCGCCCCATGCGAAGCAGCGTGTACGCTCAACATCGACGACAAGCCGGTCACCATCAAGACCATCGAATGCGCGATCGTCGATCGCGGTTTTGCCGAAGGTTGGATCGTGCCGGAAGCCGTCGAGGTGAAGACCGGCAGGAAAATCGCCATCGTCGGCTCTGGCCCCGCTGGCCTGGCGGCTGCCCAGCAGCTGTGCCGCGCCGGCCATGAGATCCACGTCTACGAGAAGAGTCCCGAGCCCGGCGGCCTGTTGCGCTTCGGCATTCCCGACTTCAAGCTGGAAAAGGCCGTGGTCGCCCGCCGGATCGAGCAGATGCGCGCCGAGGGCGTCGTCTTTCATTGCAACGCCCATGTCGGAAAATCCGTTTCGGCCAGGGAGCTGGAAACCAAATTCGACGCCGTGCTGCTGGCCGGCGGCTCCGAGCAGCCCTTCGATTTCTTCGCCAAGACCCCGGGCCATGACCTCGATGGTCTGCATTTCGCCATGCAGTTCCTGCCCCAGCAGAACCGGCGGGTGTCCGGCGAGAAGGTGCCCAAGGCCGAGGAGATCACGGCCAAGGGCAAGCATGTCATCGTCATCGGCGGCGGCGACACCGGGTCTGACTGCATCGGCACCAGCTTCCGCCAGGGCGCCAAGTCGGTGACGCAGCTCGAGATCATGCCCAAGCCGCCCGAAAAGGAAAATAAGTCGATGTCCTGGCCGCACTGGCCGATGAAGCTGCGCATCTCCTCCAGCCAGGCCGAAGGGGCGGTGACGGAGTTTTCCATCTCCACCACCGGGTTCAAGGGCAAGGACGGCAAGGTGATGGCGCTCGAATACACGCGCGTCGACGCCAAATTGCAGCCGATCGCCGGCAGCACGGGCACGCTGCCCGCCGACCTTGTGCTGTTCGCGATGGGTTTTGGCGGCCCGGTCGAGGACGATGTCATCAAGGAATTGAAGCTGCCGGTGGTCGCGCGCGGCCGCTTCAAGGGCCTCGATGCCGACGAAAGGAACTACCAGACCAGCAGTGCCAAGATATTCGCTGCTGGCGACATCCGGCGCGGCCAATCGCTGGTGGTTTGGGCGATCCGTGAAGGCCGCCAGGCCGCCCACGCCATCGACAAGTTCCTGATGGGCCGCACCGACCTGCCGCGCTAGCTTGCGGAACGGGGACACGATGTTCATCTTCGCGCCCGGGCTCCGGCAACTGAGCCCGAACTGGCGAAGATGAACATCGTGTCCCCGTTCCGGCGGACGCCGATGTGGCCTTGGGAGCTTCTTCATGCGCTCGAGTTTTGTATTGATCCCCTGGGTTCTCGCGGTCCTGGCGGCCCCTGCGTTCTCCCAACAGGCCGCCATTGACGCCAGGCAAGCCGCGCCAGAGGCGGCCTCCGGTTCCACCGTCAAGCCGCTGGTGACAGCCCACCATCACATGGTCGTGGCCGCCAACCCCTATGCGGCGCAAGCGGGACTGGAAATCCTGCGCGCGGGCGGTAGCGCGGTGGACGCGGCCGTCGCCGTGCAGATGGTTCTGAACCTGGTCGAACCCCAATCATCGGGCATCGGCGGTGGCGCTTTCATCCTCACGTTCAACGCCAAGACCAAGCGGGTCGAAAGCATTGACGGTCGCGAGACCGCGCCGGCCGCTGCCCAGCCAGATCGCTTCCTGTTGCCCGGCGGCAAGGAGCGGCCCTTTGACGAGGCCGTGAATTCTGGTCTCAGCACGGGCGTTCCCGGTGTTCTGGCCGCGCTGAGGCTTGCCCACGATCGCGGCGGCAAATTGCCGTGGAAGCAGCTGTTCGAACCCGCCATCAGGCTCGCTGCCAACGGTTTCGCCGTCTCGCCGCGACTGGCCAAATTGCTCTCCGATCAGGGGCCGGACGGCTTCAACCCCGAGGCCATGGCTTATTTCTTCGATGGCGACGGACATCCGCGCAAAGCCGGCGATACACTGAGCAACCCGCAATTTGCCGCCAGCCTTCGCACCATCGCGGATGGCGGGCCCGATGCGTTCTACAAGGGTCCGCTGGCGGCACGGATCGTCAGTACACTCAAGCTGGCGCCGAGGGTGGCTGGCGACATGGTGGCGGCCGACCTCGAGGGTTACCAGGCCAAACTGCGCGAACCGGTCTGCGTGGCCTATCGCGACGCCCGGGTTTGCGGCATGGGACCGCCGTCCTCGGGCGGCACCACCATCGCGATGACGTTTGGAATGCTCGGCGCGCAGGATCTGGCGCTTGGCATCGCCCCAAAGCCCGGCGACGCCGATGCGCTTCTGGCCGATCCGGCGGCCAGCCGCGCGGCGATTCTCATCGCCGAGGCCGAAAAGCTTGCCTACGCCGATCGCGATCAGTACATCGCCGACCCCGACTGGGTGCCCCAGGCGTCCACCTTGACCGATCCTGGCTACCTCGCTGCCCGCGCCAAGCTGATCGACTTGGCGCATCCGGCGGTCAAGGCGCTGCCCGGCACGCCGCCGCTCAAGGCCGGCTGGCTCTACGGCACCGACGCCACCACCGAGCATTCCGGCACCAGCCACGTCTCCATCGTGGACGATGATGGCAATGGGCTGGCCATGACCACCAGCATTGAAACCGCCTTTGGTTCGCGGCTGATGGTGGGCGGGTTTTTGCTTAACAACCAGCTCACGGACTTCTCCTTCAGGCCGGTGGACGACAAGGGCCGGCCCATCGCCAACCGGGTCGAACCAGGTAAACGCCCGCGCTCCTCGATGGCCCCGACCATCGTGCTTGGAGCCGACGGTGGCCTCCTGGCCGTGCTCGGCGCGCCTGGCGGCAGCCGGATCATTCTCTATGACGTCAAGGCCATCGTTTGCCTCCTCGACTGGCACTGTGATGCCGAGGAGGCCGCCGACTTGCCGGGCTTCGGCAGCCGCAATGGACCGTTCGAGGTCGAAGCCGGCACCTCGGCCGAAACAGCGCTGGGACCGCTGGCGGCCAAGGCCGGCGAGAGTGTCACGGCGGCCGAAATGAACTCCGGTGTCCACATCATCGTGAGGCGTGGCGATGTGCTGGAAGGTGGTGCCGATCGCCGGCGCGAAGGTGTCGCACTCGGCGACTAGCTGCTGGTTTGTTAGGCTTCCGCATGGCAAGGTGGCATCTTCACCCTTCCTGGCAAGCGGCGGAATGGCATACGAATTTCAAGTTGGCGATGTTTCCGGCAAGGGCCTGAAGCGGATCGCCCGGCAGCAGCTCCGCCGCCTCAAAAGCCTCCTCCCTGACACGACGGACGCCACCAGTGGCCATCACGAGGCCCGCAAATGCGTCAAGCGTCTCCGCTCGGCCCTGATGCTGGCGCGGCCCGTGATCGGGCGGGCCAAATGGGTCAGGCTGGACCGGCGGCTGGCCAAGGTGGCGCGGGCACTATCGGGCGCGCGCGATGCCACGGTGCTGGCCCAGCTGCTTGACCGGCTGGAGCGCGAGCACGGCCCGGCGGTGATCGGCAAATCCGGGCGACGGTTGCGCGCCGAGCTGAGCGCACGGCCCATGACCCTCGAAACGCCAGCCGAGCTGGCGGCCATCGAGACACGGTTGGCGCGGATCAAGGCGGAGGTGAAGGCCCTGCCGCTGCGGGAGTTTGGCATCGCCGATGCACTGGCGGGGCTCGAAGCCGACTACCGCGCCGGCCGTCACGCGCTCGGCCGTGCCTTTTCGACGGGATCTCCCGAGGCTTTCCACGAGCTGCGCAAGCATGTGCAGCGGCATTGGCGGCACATGCATTTGTTCGCCGCCGCCTGGCCGGCCGAAATGGCCGCGCGCACCGAACTGGCCAAGTCGCTGTCGGAAGTACTGGGTGAGGAACACGACTTCTGGCTGCTGGCCGAACGGCTGAATGACGCCCATTCCGGGCTGGCGCGGCTCTGCCACCAGCAGCAGGAGGTCGCGCGGATTTCCGCGCAGGGGCTTCTGCTGCGGTTGTTCGCCGAGCGGCCCAAAGCCCTGCGCAAGCGCATCGCGGCCTATTGGGAGGCCGCATCGGAGGCCGTCGACGCCGCGCCCTAGTACCCACGATCACCATTCCCTGGCACGTCTGATCGCCGAGGCCGGGCTGTCAGACCGGCCAACCAAAGGAACTACTCGTCATCCTCGGGCGCGAGCGCAAAGCGCGCAGCAGCCCCGGGGACCCAGCACAAGAAGGCGCCGAAGGCGACAAAGCCTCTCAACCCGCTCCTGACTTCGAAGGAATTATTAGCGCCTTCGGCGACGTCTTGTGCTGGATCTCCGAGCCGGCTCCGGCCAAGTGGCCGTCACCGCTCGAAGATGACGAAGGTTTCGCCGGGAGATCGATCTATATGTGGCGCGGTATCATATGTGCCAGGGATTGGTGATCGTGGGTACTAGCCTTCGAGACCCAGCAAGGCGACCTCTGCACCGGCCGGCAGTGCCGGCGCATGGGGCGGCACCACGATCAGGCAGTCGGCTTCGGCGAGCACGCCAACCAGCGATGAGTCCTGGCGGGGTAGTGCCACGACTTGGGCTGGCGGGCCGGCATGGACAATCCGGCCCCGCATATAGTGCTGGCGCGGACCGTTTGCCTCAAGCGGTTCGGCGAGGATTCCCATCGCCGGCGGCAGGATGGCCGGCGCGCCTTGCAGCGCCCGGATCAGCGGCAGCAGGAAAATCTGCGCACACAACGTTGCCGACACCGGGTTGCCCGGCAGGCCGAGCACGTGCTGGCCGCCCAGCTTGCCATGCATCAGCGGCTTGCCCGGCCGCATGGCGATCCGCCAGAAGGCAAGCGCCATGCCGCGCGCGGTCAACGCCTGTTGCACCAGGTCGTGGTCACCGACCGAGGCGCCGCCGATGGTGACGAGGATGTCGGCGTCATCGGCGGTCGCGATTTTCGCATCGAGATCGGCCAGCGTGTCGCGGGCGATGCCCAGCAGCCGCGCTTCCCCCCCCGCCGAGGCGACCATGCCTGACAGGCAGGTGGGGATCGAGGAGACGATCTGGTCGAGTCCAGGCGTGGCGCCTGGAGGCACGAGTTCGTCGCCCGTCGCAAGGATCGCGACCTTGGGTCGATGCACCACCGAAACCGCGCCGTGGCCGGAGCTTGCCGCCAACATCAGGTCGCGCGCGTTGAGCCGGCGGCCGGCGGGAAACAGCACCGCGCCGGCCCTGAAATCATTGCCGGTGGGGCGCACGTTCTCGCCCGCGAAGGTCGCCTGGGTTATCGTCACCTGGGTGCCCTCGCGCGCCGTGTCCTCCTGGATGACGACCGCGTCGGCCCCTCGCGGCATCGGCGCGCCAGTGAAAATGCGGACCGCCGCGCCGGCTTCAAGCTGGCCCGAATATCCGCGCCCGGCCGCCGCCTCGCCAATCACCTGCAACCGCGCGCCGGCCGCTCGGGCTTCGGTGGCGCGCACGGCATAGCCGTCCATCGCCGAGGCATCGAAGGGCGGTTGCGTCAGCCGGGCGGTCAGCGGCGCGGCCAGCACTCGGCCATGGGCCTGTGTCACCGGGACGTCCTCGGCGGGCAGTGCCGACACGCCATCCAGCAGCCGCGCCAGGGCAGCTTCTACTTGCATCAAAGGAGACCGGGATTCGGCCATGTCCTAACACCTGCCATCAATGATCGGTTTTTCCGGCCGCATCACGCCCTCGGGCCAGTCCGATCTTTTGCTCCGGCCCTACCGTCATGGCCGCGAAGGCGGCCACCCACGCAAGGTCGTTCATAGAGTGCTAGCGGATGGTTGCGTAGGTGGCCGCCTTCGCGGCCATGACGAAAGTGGTGTTCTTATGTGTAATTGGTGCTGCCTATTACGCATCGTCCGCGTGCCACCGTCCCGACTTGCCGCCGGTCTTTTCGATCAGCCGCACGGTCTCGATCCGCATTCCGCGTTCCGCCGCCTTCAGCATGTCGTAGATCGTAAGGCAGGCGACCGATACCGCCGTCAGCGCTTCCATTTCGACGCCCGTCTGCCCAGTCGTCTTGACGCGGGCGGTGACGCGAATGCCGCCGGCTTCGGGCGCCAGGTCCACCGTGACGCTGCTCAGCGCCAGCGGATGGCATAGCGGGATGAGCTCCGACGTGCGTTTTGCCGCCATGATGCCCGCCAGCCGCGCGGTCGCCAGAACGTCGCCCTTCTTGGCCGCGCCGGTGGTGGCCAGCGCCAGCGTCTCGGGCCGCATGGCCACGAAGCCCGCCGCCACGGCTACCCGCTCGGTCGCCGATTTCGCCGACACGTCCACCATGTGCGCCTCGCCCGAGGCGTTGATATGCGTGAGCTGAGGTTCCGGTGCCGTGGTGCCCGGCGTCAGCAGCGCGCGAGTAGCGGCGGCGACGTCCTTCTGCCGCATCAGGCTTTCGCCAACCAGGAACGTCCGTACCCCGGCGCGCGACAGCCGGTTTATGTCGGCGTTTGACGAAATCCCGCTCTCGGCCACGATCATCCGACCGCGCGGCACCAACGGCGCGAGGCGCTCGGTGGTCTCCAACCTGGTCTCGAACGTGCGCAGGTCGCGATTGTTGATGCCGATCAAATCGGCGTCGAGACGCACCGCGCGCTCCAGCTCCTGTTCGTCGTGCACCTCGATCAGCGCCGCCATGTCCCAGTCGCGCGCCGCGTCGACCAGCGCGCGCGCTTCGGCGTCGGTGACGGATGCCATGATGACCAGGATGGCGTCGGCGCCCCAGGCGCGGGCCTCGACCACTTGGTATGGGTCCAGCATGAAGTCCTTGCGCAGCGCCGGCAACTTGGTGGCGGCGCGGGCGGCGGTGAGGAATTCGGGCGCGCCCTGGAAGGAGGGACCGTCCGTCAGCACCGACAGGCAGCACGCTCCGCCTGCTTCGTAGGCGCGGGCGAGCGCTGGCGGATCGAAGTCGGCGCGGATCAGGCCCTTGGAGGGGCTCGCCTTCTTGATCTCGGCGATCAGCGCATGGCCGCCCGCCGAGACGCGCCCCGCGATAGCGTTGGCAAAGCCGCGCGTCGGTCCCATGCGCTGGGCGTCGGCCTTGAGCGACTGGAGTGGACGGATGGATTTGGCCCGCGCGATTTCCTCGCGCTTGTAGGCGTTGATCCTTTCGAGAACGTCGGCCATCGCATCAATCCATGTCTCGTGCCGCACGGTGGCGTCACAATGGGGTCAGACCCCATTCTAATTCCGTTCACAGGGCTTGGTTAAAATGGGGTCTGACACCATTGTGACGGTCGGCCCGTGCGTCAACCATTGCTCACCGCCACCAGCTTGGCCAACGTGGCGGCGGCGCGGCCGTCATCGAGCGCGGCGCCGGCCAGCTTGGCACCCTCCTCGAGCGAACCTGCCTTGCCAACGATCAGCAGCGCCGCCGCGGTGTTGAGCATGACGGAGTGGCGGAAGGCGAGCAGCGCCGGCGAGGAGTCGCCCTCCAGCAGCGCCTTGAGCTTGGCCGTGTTCTCGGCTGGGGTGCCGCCGAGGATGTGGCCGAACGGATGCTCGGGCAAGCCCGCGTCCTCGGGCTTCATCTGGAATTCCCGGACTTTGCCGTTTTCCAGCGCCGCCACATAGGTCGGGCCGGCGATGGAAATCTCGTCGGTGCCATCCATGCCGTGGACGATCCACGCCTTCTCCGAGCCCAAGGCCCGCAGCGTCTCGGCCATCGGGCGGATGAGGAGCTGGGTGAAGGCACCGGTGAGCTGGCACTTGACGCCCGCCGGGTTGGTGAGTGGCCCGAGGATGTTGAACACGGTGCGGGTGCCCAGTTCGACGCGGGCGGGCATGACATAACGCATGGCGGCGTGGTGGTTGGGTGCGTTCATGTAGCCGATGCCCGCTTCCGTGATGCAGCGCTCGATCACCGGCACATCGGCGTTGATGTTGACGCCGAGGCCCGCCAGTGCGTCTGCCGCGCCGGATTTGGAGGATTGGGCGCGGTTGCCGTGCTTGGCCACCGGCACGCCGAGGCTGGCGGTGACTATGGCGGCGGCGGTGGAGATGTTGAGCGTGCCGCGTCCATCGCCGCCGGTGCCCACGATGTCCATCGCTCCCACCGGTGCCGTCACGCGCTTGACCTTGGCCCGCATGACGGTCGCGGCGCCCGTGATCTCCTCCAGCGATTCGCCGCGCACCCGCAGCACCATGAGAAATCCGCCGATCTGCGAGGCCGTCGCCTTGCCCGACATGATGATGTCGAAGGCTTCCTCGGCCTCATGCGCCATCAGTGCCGAGCCGATGGCGCGGTTGATGTAGGGCTTCAGGGCGTTGGGATCGGATGGGTCGGTCATGCTGGAACTTTCGTTGCAACCGGGCCCTTGTTGCGGGCGATGCCGGCGAGCCCCAGGAAATTGGCGAGCAATGCGTGGCCTTGCTCGGAGGCGATGCTCTCGGGGTGGAACTGGACGCCGTGGACCCGATGGGTGCGGTGCCTGAGCCCCATGATGATGCCGTCCTCGGTCTCGGCGGTGACTTCGAGGCAATCGGGCAGGCTGGAGCGCTCGACAATCAGCGAGTGGTAGCGCGTGCCCAGGAAATGGGCGGGCAGGTTGTCGAACAGGCCGAGCCCGCGATTGTGGATGGTCGAGACCTTGCCGTGCATGAGTTTTGGCGCCCGCAGCACCTTGCCGCCATAGACCTGGCCGATGGTCTGGTGGCCGAGGCAGACGCCGAGAATTGGGATTTTGGCTCCGGCCTTTTCCACCAGCTCCAGGCAGATGCCCGCCTCGTTCGGCGTCGCGGGGCCGGGCGATAGCACGATGGCCGATGGCTTTTCGGCCAGAACATCCGCGACCGTGATCTGGTCGTTGCGGTAGACGCGGCAGCGCGCGCCAAGCTCGCCGAGATAATGGACGAGATTGTAGGTGAAGCTGTCGTAGTTATCGATGAGCGTCAGCATCTGGAAGGTCTAGCACGCCGTTCGGGACTACGGAAACAGCCGTTCCTTTGACCAGGCCACTCCAGGCGCCGCCCGGCGGAACACCACCCGGTCGTGCAGCCGGAACGGCCGGTCGTGCCAGAATTCGACCTCCAGCGGGGTCACCCGGAAGCCCGACCAATAGGGCGGACGCGGCACCTCGCCGATGGCGTGCTTGGCACCATAATAGGCAACTGCCTTCTCCAGCGCGAAGCGGCCTTCCAGCGGCCGCGACTGCTGGCTGGCCCAGGCGCCGATGCGGCTGCCGCGCGGCCGTGTGGCGAAATAGGCGTCGGCCTCGGCGGCGGTGACCGAGGCAACAGTCCCGCGCACACGGATCTGTCGGCGAAGACTCTTCCAGTGGAACAGCAGCGCCGCCTTGCCCGAGGCCAGCAGCTCGCGGCCCTTGGCGCTCTCAAAATTGGTGTAGAACACAAAGCCGCCGTCCGAGACATCCTTCAGCAGCACCATGCGGATGTTGGGCAGGCCGCCGGCGTCCGCGGTCGCCAGCGCCATCGCGTTGGGGTCGTTGATTTCATGCTCCTGGGCGGCCACGAACCAATCGGCGAACAGCGCCATCGGATCGGTCGCGGCGAAGAAATCGCCAGCGGCCGGCGCATCGACTGAGAGGTCCTTCGGCTTGGCCACGGGCAACCTTTATTGGCATGGCTGTTTACCTGCTCTTAACCCAATCCGCCGATGCTGGCCATCGCCTCCATTGAGGCAGTGCTGCGTCAGGTCGGGTTAAACCATGCGTTGGTCATCGCTGTTTGCCGCCAGCTTGCTGGCCGCCGGGATTGTCGTGCTCCAACAGCCCCTCGCCTATTCGGCCGGCGGGGTCAAGCCACCCGCGGCCTGGTCCGCCGAAGTCGTGCTTGACGACGGCGCGCCGGAGGAAGTGGCCCCCCAGTCCTTCGAAGCCTTGCGCGCCAGGCTTGAGCCAGACGATCCGGTCGCCGTGCTGGAAGCGGTCGGCTATGCCCTGGCGGAGGTGGGCGACGGCGAAACCTATGTCTGGCATCGCACCGACGGCGCGCTGATGGGCAATGTTCACATTGTGGGCACCTTCCGCGGCGGCGATGGCGCGGTCTGCCGCAAGCTCAACCTGACCCTGATCCTCGGCGATATGACCCGCCCGGCCACCGCCACGGCCTGCCGCGATGCCGGCGGCCACTGGGCGCTGGGCGGCTGACTCGGGGTTCCCGATGTGCCAACATGACCGCTCCAATCCATCGGGAGACAGGTCATGGCCACCAAGCCAACGGTCGGGTTCATAGGTGTCGGCTTCATGGGCCATGGCATGGCCAAGAACATCGTCGAAAAAGGCTTTGCCCTCTCGATCCTTGGTCACCGCAATCGCGCCCCGGTCGATGATCTGGTGACGCGCGGTGCCAAGGAAGCGCGTTCGGCCAAGGAGCTGGCGGCGGCGAGCGACATCATCTTCCTGTGCGTCACCGGCTCGCGCCAGGTCGAGGACCTGGTGCGCGGCGCGGACGGTCTTGCCGCCGGCGCGCGCAAGGGCGCGATTGTCGCCGACTGTTCGACCTCCGATCCGGTCTCGACCCAGGCGCTGGCGGCCGAGCTGGAATCCAAGGGCATCCATCTGGTCGATGCGCCGCTTGGCGGCACCCCAGCCCAGGCCGAAGCCGGCAAGCTGTGGGCCATGGTTGGCGCCAGCCCGGAAGTGTTCGAACGGATCAAGCCGGTCTGCGAGGCTTGGGCCGCCAAGGTTGATCACGTCGGCAAGGTCGGCGACGGCCACAAGATGAAGCTGCTCAATAACTTCCTCTCCATGGGCTATGGCGCGATCTATGCCGAGGCGCTGACCCTGGCGCAAAAGACCGGCATCTCCCCGGTTGCTTTCGACAAGGTGATCCGCGGTAGCCGGATGGATTGCGGCTTCTACCAGACCTATTTCCAGTATGTGCTGACGCGCGACCGCGACGCCCACAAATTCACCATCGCCAACGCCGCCAAGGACATGCGCTATCTGGCCACGCCCTCGGCGT
>Ga0209068_10000174_pt1 | contig 39596 bp, 38 predicted proteins | sample ColStrG_CSR_2012_FD_187200 | JGI IMG/M metagenome (GOLD analysis project Ga0209068, IMG submission 187200) | Freshwater sediment microbial communities in response to fracking from Pennsylvania, USA - Cold Stream Run_MetaG_CSR_2012 (SPAdes)... | ecosystem: Environmental > Aquatic > Freshwater >...
ACGTGATGTACCGCCACGGTGCCCATCTCCCAATCGACGATGGCTGCCAGTTGGGCGGGCGCACCGTGGCGGTACATCACGTTGGCGAACTGATAGTCGCCGTGCATGATGCCGGGGATGTAGTCGATGGGCCGGTGGCTGCGCAACCACGCCGCCGCTTCATCGAAGCCCGGGAGTTCACGCCCCTTGATTCGTTCCAGGAATCCGGTCCACCGATCGACCTGGCGCTCATGAAAGCCCTCGGGCCGGCCCAGGTCCTCGAGACCCTTCGCCTGCCAATCGATCTTGGACAACCGAGCGATACCTTCCACCAGTTCGAAGGCCAGGCCGCGCCGGGCATCGACGTCGCCGTCGAACGGCGCTGGCCAGGTGCCCTGCGTCTCCATCGGCGACCACCCGTCGACGAAGCCCATGAGGTAGAACGTCCGCCCCAAAACCGACGGGTCGGTGCACACGGCGATGGCCTTCGTGTGGGGGACTTCGGTGCCGTCGAGCGCCTCGATGATGCGCCACTCGCGCAGGATGCCGTTGTCGCGGTCCGCCGGCGCCGTCGGCGGAGGGATGCGCATGGCACAGTGCAGGTCGCCGCGGCGCAGCTCGTAGATCTCGTTCTGACTGCCCCCCGAGACGTAGCGCGATTCGAGCGGCGCCCCGACACCCAGCCCCTGACTGTCGAGCCACGCCGTGAGGCGGCCGACATCGGCGATCGTCGGGGTGGTGTCCGTCGCCTCGGTCACAGGTTGCCCACCTCGTGCTCGAGGTGCTCGGCGAATTTCGCCTCCGCGGCGGCGAGCTTCTTGGGGAGGTGCTCCGTGGGCCAGAGGTCATCGCTGGCCGAGTAGCCGCGCAGCACTTGGCGGGCGACGGTCACCTTGTGGACCTCGGTGGGCCCGTCGGCCAGGCCCATCACGCTGGCCCCCATGAGCATCCGGGCGAAGGGCATCTCGTTGCTCACGCCCAGGGCACCGTGGATCTGGATGGCCCGCATGGCGATGTCGTGCAGCACGGTCGGCATCACCACCTTCACCGCGGCGATGTCCTTGCGCACCCGCCGGTAGTCGTTGTACTTGTCGATCGTCCACGCCGTGTAGAGCACGAACAGCCGGAACTGCACGAGTTGCGCGTAGGAGTCGGCGATGAAGCCCTGCACGAACTGCTTGTCGGCCAGGAGGCTCCCCTGGGTCTCGCGACTGAGGGCCCGCTCGCACATCATGTCCAGGGCCTTTTGGGCCAAGCCGATGGTGCGCATGGCGTGGTGGATGCGCCCACCGCCGAGCCGCGTCTGGGCGATGGCGAAGGCTTGGCCCTCCCCCCCGAGGAGACCTTCGGCGGGAACGTGGACGTCCTCATAGTGGATCAACGCGTGTGAGCCCTCGTCCATCGGTTCACCGGCGAGGCCGACGTTGCGCACGATGTTGACGCCGGGAGTGTCGGTCGGCACCAGGAACATCGACATGCCGTTGTACGCGCTCACGTCGGTGTTGGTGACGGCCATCACGATGAGAAACGAGGAGGTCTTGGCGTTCGACGAGAAGTACTTCCAGCCGTTGATCACCCACTCATCGCCATCGCGATGAGCGAGCGTCTTGAACATGGTGGGATCCGAGCCGGCATGGGGCTCGGTCATCGAGTAACACGAGAAGATCTCCCCGCCGAGCAGCGGGCGGAGGTAGCGCTCCTTCTGCTCTTCGGTGCCGTAGTGGGCGATGATCTCGGCGTTCCCGGTGTCGGGCGCCTGGCAGCCGAAGATGACCGGCGCCCAGTTCGAGCGGCCCAGGATCTCGTTCAGCAGGCAGAGGTTCACCTGGCCGTAGCCCTGGCCACCCAACTCCGGGCCCAGGTGTGTCGCCCAGAGCCCCTGGTCGCGGACCTGCTGTTTGAGCGGGTCGATAACCCGGCGCAGCCGCTCGTCGGGCGGCGTGAACACCAGGTCGGGCCACAGCAGGTCGAGCGGCTCCACCTCCTCGCGGACGAACGCGTCGGCCCAGTCCAACTTGACCTGGAACTCAGGCTCCGTCTCGAAATCCCATGACATCTGACTCCCCCTCGTCTTTCAGATTTGCCTGGGCTAGGTGGCGGAGGCCGCTCCGAGGCCGTGGAACATCAGGTCCCACAGTTCCTCGGCGGCGTCGCTGTCCGACTGCCGGGAGGCGCCGGCGATGGTGGCCGAGAACGCGTTGAACATGATCGCCTCAAGCATGACGCCGATGACATGACGGCGGTTGAGGCTCGACCGGATGGTGCCGGCGGCGGCGGCCGCGTCGAAGACCTCTTCGAACAAGGTCACGAGCGGGACGAAGGCGCGGGCGGCTTCCTTGGGGTAGACGGTGAGCAGTTCCTGGGCGAATTCCACCAGAACAGGCGAGGGCGACAGCGGCTTCTTAGCTGACTTGCCCGTGGGTGCGGGACGGCACAGGCGGTAGTACTCGACCACGAAGCGATGGAGCCGAGCGGGGGCATCGTCCTCCTCGGCCACCCGCTCCCGGAGGTAGTCGGTGGTGGTGCGGATCGATTCCTCGAAGAGGGCCAATAGGAGCTCGTGCTTGCCGCCGAAGTATTGGTAGAAGCTCCGCAGCGACTGCCCGGAACGTTCGACCACCTCTTGGACGGTGAACTCCTTGCTGTCGCCGCTGTTCATGAGCTCCAGCGCGGCGTCGAGGAAGCGCTGCACGCGGCTCTCGGCCCGAGTCCGGGCGGAGTCGAGCGATCGGGCGACCGCCAGCTCCCGCCAGCTGACCGGCTCAGCCGTCGCCGCGTCGTCGGAAGAATCGTCTTTGGTCACGGTTGGGAGACTACCCCGTCCTGGAGGAGAGGGCCGATCTCCTGACGCAACACACCACACCAGTGAGACGAAGAATGCCCTTCTGATCCACCAACTCAGGTGTTGCGTCCGCCGTTGACTCCGATGACCTGCCCGGTGACGTAGCTGGCCTCATCGCTCACCAGAAAGGCGCAGGCCGCGGCGATGTCGCCCGGTTGGCCCACGCGGCGCACCGGCGTCAATCCGGCGTGGTGTTCCACTCCCTCACCGAGGAGACCCTTGGCCTCGGTGGCCCGCAGCATCGGCGTGTCGATGAACCCCGGCGGGATGGTGTTCACGGTGATCCCCTTGGGGCCCAGTTCGAGGGCCAGCGCCTTGGTGAACCCGATCACCCCCGCCTTGGCCGCCACGTAGTGCGTCATCATGGGCTGGCCCCCCTGCGCGCTGGACGACGAGATGTTCACGATCCGCCCCCACCCGGCCTCGAGCATCTCGGGGACGACGGCCTGGCAGCACTGGAACGTCCCGGTGAGGTTGACCTCGAGGATGCGATTCCACTTCTCAATGGGGATGGACAGGAACTTGTCGAACCCGTCGAGTCCGGCGTTGTTCACCAGGATCGTCGGCCGGCCCAGACGCTCCCGCACCTCGGCCACCCCCTGATCGACCAGGGCACGGTCGGTGACGTCGACGGTGACGGCGATGGCGGAGCCACCCGCGCTCACGATGTCGGCGGCCGCCGTTTCGGCCGCCTCAGTATTGAGGTCGAACACGGCGACGGCGGCTCCGTCGGCAGCCAGTCGCTGGCTGATGGCCAAGCCGATGCCTGACGCGCCACCAGTCACGATGGCGACCCGCGCGTCGGACCCGGCCGTCATTGCACGGCCTCGTCGCCGAACAGCGTCGTGCGGTGCATGTCCCGAGGCGACGTCGGGTCGTAGGGGCAGGCCCGATGGAGCACGCCGGTGTTGTCCCACATGACGGCATCGCCCAGCTGCCACTGGTGGCGATAGACACGCCCGGAACCGGTGGCCCGCTCCAGGAGCTGGTTCAGAAACGTCCGGCCCTCGGCCTCATCCCAGCCGACCACGTGCGAGGCCGTGGCGCCCAGCACTAACGAGCGCCGCCCCGACCGGTGCTTCCAGATGAGCGGATGTTCCTTGGGAGCTCGCTTCCGCCACAGCGCCAACTCCTCGGGGGTGGGGTTCGGATTGTGGAGCCGCTGTGACGCTTCGAAGGTGTGGACGATCCGGATGGACTCGAACTCCGCCTTCTCATCGACGCTGAGGTCTTCGTAGGCCTGGTAGGTGCTGGCGAACTCCGTGTCTCCACCCGAGGTCGCCACGGCGTGCGCGCTGAGCAGTGTGGCCATGATCGGTATCTCCTCGGTGAGGCCGTCGATGTGCCAGTCGAAGGTTCCCTTGAGGTAGGTGGCGGCGGGGTTCTTGGCCGGGTCCAGCGTGACCCGAAAGATCTCGGGGTGGACCGGGTCCATCCGGAACGTCTCCACCCGACCCAGCTTCTTGGAAAACAGGACCTGGGTCTCGTCGTCCAGCTTCAGGTCCCGGAACACCAATACGCCGTTGGCTTCCAGTGCCTCCAAGGTCCAGCTCGGCAGGCGGTCGTCGGTCAGGAGTCGATCCCGGTCGACTCCAACGACCATCGCTCCGACGGTCTCCGCCAGCCTCTCTGTGGTCAGCGTGGTCATGCGACCTTCCCCTCCATGCGCGTGTAGAAGAACACTATCTCAGAAGTAGAACGAGATTTCCATCAGGAATAGGCCTCGAGTTTGCCGTCGCGTAGCTCCTGACGGAGCCGGAACTTCTGGACCTTGCCCGATGGCGTTCGCGGGAACTCCTCGATCTGGTGGAGCGACTCGGGCCACTTCTGCCGGGCGAGTCCCACGTCGGCGAGGTGCTCGCGCACTTGCTCGAGCGTCGGGGCACTGGCGCCGGGGCGAATACGCAGCACGGCGGCGGCGCGCTCCCCCAAGCGTTCGTCGGGCGCGGCGACGACGCTGACCTCGGCCACCGCTTCCATCCCCATCAGCAGTTCCTCGATCTCCTGCGCGCTGATGTTCTCACCGCCGCGGATGATGACGTCCGACAGCCGGTCGGTGATCGTGAGGTAGCCGTCCTCGTCGAGCGTGCCAACGTCGCCGGTGCGGTACCAGCCGTCCTCGTCGAACACCCGGTCGGTCATCTCGGCGTCGATGTAGCCCACGAAGCAGTCCGGGCCTCGGCTGAGGATCTCGCCCTCCGCGTCGAGGCGGAGCTCCACCCCCGGCAGGACGTGACCGTCCGTGGTCAGGCGCTTGGCCTCGGGGTCGTCGAGGAGACAGCCCGTGATGGAGGGATGCTCGGTGCTCCCGTACGACCGGAACGCTTTGATGCCGAGCTTGGTGATGCGTTCCATCACCGCCACGGGGACGGTCGACCCACCCAGGCCCGCGAAGGGCATCTGAGCCAGATGTTCGTCGGTGAAGTCCGGGTGATCGAGAAGGCTGGTGAGAAAGAACGTGGCGCCGCCGCTGACCCCGAGCCCCTCGTCGAGCATGAGGCGCAGAATCTCCTCGGGGTCCCAGGCGTCGATGAGGTTGACGGGGCGCTCACGGAGCAGGGGCACGAGGAAGGCGTTCACCATGCCGATGAAATGCCCCACCGGCGCGCCGGTGATCTGGGGTGGACCGCCCCCGGGGAACATGTAGTCGAGCTGGCGGGTCTCGAAGCCGATGGTGCGATGCGAGTGGATGACGCCCTTGGGGTCGCGGGTCGTTCCCGACGTGAAGGCGACGATGGCCGGCGCGTCCGGGTCGACTTCGGCCAGCTCCGTCATGGGCTCGCCGGTCAGCATCGACTCGAAGGCGATCGCCGCGGCCGGCAGGTCTTCGGCTGGGGTGTCCCCCACCACCAGCCAGAGCGGTGCGGGACGATCAGCCAGCAGCTGGTCGTAGACGGCCAAGTAGTCGGCGTGGCCGAAGCGAGCGGCCGTGACGATCACGTCGGGCGATGTGGTGCGGACGATGTATTCGACCTCCTTGGCTCCGTAGAAGTGCACGATCGGAACCACCACCGCGCCGAGGTAGGCCGAAGCCCAGAACGTGATGCCAGCCTCTAGCCAATTGGGCAACTGGAAGGCGACGACGTCACCGGGCCCGACCCCGTGAGCGCGGAGTGAGCCGGCGAGGACCCGGGCACGACGGTCGACCTCGGCGAAGGTCCCTCGCCAGGGCCGGACCTTCGAGTGCACGTTGAACTCGACGGCACCCATGGTCGACAGTCCCTCGGCCACCGTGGTGCCCAGCGTGGCCTCGTTCCACCATCCCTCGGCGTGGTAGCGCTGGACGAGGTCATCGGCGACCGATCGCAACTGCCACTGATGTTCCCCCACCCCTGCTCCCCTCGTGGATCCGCCCGAAGTGTTGCACCATTTCCCGGGCGATCGCTAGTCACGTTGTCCGATCAGGAGAACTTCGTTATCGTCTCGTTTCATGGCGAGCTTCGAACCCACGAACGTTCCCGACATCATCGAGATCCAGCAGCTTCTGGCCCGCTACGCCGTCGGGATGACCGCCGACAACATCGAGGCCGTCATGGAGGTCTTCACCCCGGACGGCACCTATAGCGCCTTCGGTGACACGTACCCCCTGGCCGACTTCCCCACGCTCGTGGCCGCCGCCCCCAAGGGCCTGTTCATGGTCGGGCCCCCCGCCCTCGAGCTCGATGACAACACCGCGACCGGACAGCAACCGCTCTGCTTCATCGACCAGACCAACCACGACATGCGCATCGGCTGGTACACCGACACCTTCCGCCGCACCGCCGACGGTTGGCGCCTACACACTCGCGCCATGACCTTCCTGCGCAAGAGCGGCGCCCGAGACTCCGGTCGAGCCCACGACCCCACCCGCCCCGCGCCCACCAGCAACTGACGGAGCCGGAACACCATGGAGTTGGACGAGTTCCGGGCCTCGCTCGACCGCTGGCTCGATGAGCACCACGAAGCCTTGGCTCCCGATCACCCGGGACTGGGGACACTGGACGACCAGATGGCGCAACTGGCCAAGGTCAAGCGGCTCACCTACGACGCCGATTGGATGCGCTGGGGTTGGCCCGAATGCGTCGGAGGCCTGGGCGGCTCGACCTTGCTGCGGGCCTACCTGGGCGAGGCGCTCACCACCCGCGACCTCGTGGAGCCCGGCATCTACTCCATGACGGAGGTGCTCGCCCCCACGATGATCGACTATGCGGCGCCGGAGCTCGCCGCCACGATGGTGCCGCGGTTGTTGCGAGGGGAGGAAACCTGGTGCCAGGGGTTTTCCGAACCGGGCACCGGCAGCAACCTGGCCTCCCTGTCGTGTCGGGCCACCCGGACCGACGAGGGCTGGAGCGTGACCGGGCAGAAGGTGTGGACGAGCCTGGCCCAGTACGCCCAGCGCTGCGTCCTGCTCACCCGCACGGGCACGCCCGAGTCGGCCCACCGGGGCATCACCGCCCTGTTCGTGGACATGGACACCCCGGGCATCACGGTGCGTCCCATCGAGACGATGCATGGGGCGCCGGAGTTCTCCGAGGTCTTCTTCGACGACGCCTTGGTACCGTTCGACCGGATGTTGGGCGACCAGGGTCAGGGCTGGTCGGTGGCGATGGACCTCCTCCCGTTCGAACGGAGCACGGCGCTTTGGGTTCGCGCCGCGTACCTCCATCGCCGGCTCCAGCAGCTGCTCGATGTAGCGCGGCCCGGTGCGCTCGACCCGGCCAGAGTCGGCGAAGTCACGCAGATCGTCTATGCGTTCCGGGCTCGCTCCCGGGCCACCCAGCACCGGCTGCACGCCGGGGAGCAACTCGGGCCGGAGACCTCGATCGACAAGGTCCTCCTGGCCACGGCTGAGCAGGCGGTGTTCGACCTCGTCGCCGATGGCCTCGCTGATGCCGTGACCATCGGGGACGACCCGGTCAGCCAGCGGTGGAGGAGCGAGTTCCTCTACTCACGGGCGGCGACGATCTACGGCGGCAGCGCCGAGATCCAACGCAACATCATCGCTCGGCGGCTTCTGGACCTCGGGAGCGATCGCTGATGGACGGCGCCGACCTGGAGCTCTTCGAGCGGAGCTTGCGCCACGCCACCGAACGCCACACCGGCGCCGCCCTCGACGCCGCCCTCGAGGAGCTGGGGTGGCGGGAGGCGTTGGCCAGCGATCCCCACGCCGCGGTGTCGCTGCTCTTCGAGCTCCAGGGCGCAGCCAACGTCACCTCCTCCGCGCTCGACCACGTCCTGCTCGCCGGCATCGGCAGCGTCGAGGTCGCCGGCGACAACGCGGCAATCGTGCTCCCCGCCCTCGACCCAAACCCCGTTCTTGCGTCAACGACTCGCGCTGAGCGCGAGTTTGTGGGGGAGGAAACGACGCCCCCTGGTTCGCTCGACGGGGATCGCCTTACCGTCAGGGGCCTGGGCACCGCCGCGCTACCCCGTTGTGAGACCGCCGTGGTGGTGGCCGCGGCGGCCGGCGCCATCGTCGCCGTCGTCGTACCCACGGCCGCGCTCACCCTCCGACCGGTCGGGGGACTCGACCCCGCGCTGGGACTCGTGGAGGTGAGCTGGGAGTCGATCGCGATCGATACGACGCCGCAACCCATCACCACGTGGACGCCGGCAGTCGCCGCGGCCCAGCTCGCCGTCGGCCATGAGCTCATCGGCGCCTCCCGGACGATGCTCGACCAGGCTCGCAACCACGCCCTCGAGCGCATCCAGTTCGGCCAGCCGATCGCCATGTTCCAGGCCATTCGCCACCGGCTGGCCGACACCCTCGTGGCCATCGAGACGGCCGACGCGATGCTCGATGCCGCCTGGCTGGATCAGTCGACGCAGACGGCGGCCATGGCCAAGGCGCTTGCCGGCCGCGGGGCGCGCCTGGCGGCACGTCACTGCCAGCAGGTGCTCGCCGGCATCGGGTTCACCACCGAGCACCCGCTCCACCGCTCGATCCGACGGGTGCTGGTGCTCGACGAGCTCTTCGGCTCGGCTCGTTCCCTGACCAGGACCCTCGGCGACGAGCTGCTGACCAGCCGCCAGCTGCCGGCAGTGCTCCCCCTCTGAATCCACGCCCCCCTGGCCCGTCCTCGCGGGGTCGTGCCGCCAACCACGGTGGCGGAGGTGAACTGCACGAACCCATCCGGAATCGGATCCGGCCGGTGGCTACTGCTCCTCGCGGGGGGCGAGGAAGCGGTCGAGGTTGGCCCGCAGCTCCGGCGAGCCGAACGACCGGTCCTCCGCCGCCAGCGCGAAGTCGAGACAGGCCAGCACAGCGCGTTCCATGTGCATGTTGAGGATGCGCTTGGTGTCCTGCACGGCCTGCTTGGGGAGCTTGGCGATGCGGTGGGCGCAGGCCAGGGCCTGGTCCAACACTTCAGCATCGGGGCACACGTGGTTCACCAAACCGATCTCGGCGGCCCGTTTCGCCGGGATCTTGTCGCCGGTCAGCGCGTACTCCTTGGCCAACTGGAGGCTGGTCAACAACGGCCAGGTGACCGGGCCCCCGTCGGCGGCCACGAGCCCCACCGCCACGTGGGGGTCGGCCAGGTGGGCGCTCTCGGCCATGAACACGATGTCGGAGAGCGCGACGAGGCTGCACCCCAGCCCGACGGCGGCGCCGTTGACGGCGGCCACGATCGGCACGCGGCACGCCACCATGCCCGTCACGATCTGGCGGCCGTGGACCAGCGTCTGGCGGCGGAGCTCATCGTCTTTCGTCAGCTCGTCGAGGTAGGTGAAGTCCCCGCCCGCGGAGAACGCCCGCCCGTTGCCGGTTAGCACGACAGCGCGGACGTCCGGATCGGCATCGATCTGGGGGAACAACTCGGCCAATCCCTGGTGGAGCACGTGGTTCGTGGCGTTCAGCTGCTCGGGCCGGTTCAGGCGGATCAGCCGGATGGGCCCATCCACTTCGATCACGATCTCAGGAGGCACGTCGTAGCTCATGATGTGGGCAGTCCCAGGATTCGGCGGGCGATGAGGTTGCGCTGTATTTGCGACGTGCCACCCATAACGCTCTGGGCTCGGCTGTAGAGATACACCTTCAGCCACGTGTCGTCGCTGTCACCGTGGCCCGTGCCGCCCACCGAGAGGGCGGCATGGCCGACCGCTTGTTCCACTTCGGTCATCAGCAACTTATCGACCGAGCCTTCCGGGCCGTGCTCGATCCCGTCGAGGCGGTCGGAGAGGCGCCGGCTCACGTGGAGCCGCAGCATCTCGGCCTCAATGATCGCCCACCCCAGGTCACGGACTTGCTCAGACCCGTACCGCGACGGATCACGTTGCACGCGACTGGTGAGGTCCTTGACCAGCTTGCGGTAGCGAGCCACGAAGCCGAGCTCACCCGGTTCGCGTTCGTGGCTCACCACGGTCATGGCCAGCGGCCAGCCCTCGCCCGGTGCCCCGATCATGTCGGCGGCGGCCACCCGGGCACCGTCGAAGACGACCTCGCCGAACTCCTTGAAGATCCCGTTGATCATGCGGAGGGGCCGCTGCTCGATACCGGGCTGACGCATCGGCACGGCGAAGGCAGAGATGCCCTCGTGCTTGGGGACGTCGTGGTTGGTGCGAGCGAGCACGAGACACCAGTCGGCGTCGTCGGAATAGCTCGTCCACACCTTGTGGCCGGTGATGACGTACTCGTCGCCATCGCGGTCAGCGCGGGTGCGCAGGGCGGCGAGATCGGAACCGGCGTCGGGCTCGCTGAACCCCTGGCACCATCGCTCGCGTCCGTTGACGATGCCGGGGAGGAACCGCCGCTGGATGTCGTCGTTGCCGTGTTCGAGGATCCCTTGGACCAAGTAGCCGAGGCTGGGTCGGGGTGGCGCCCCCGCCGCGGCCAACTCGTCGTCGAGGATCACGTCGTGCACGCTGGACAGGCCTTGGCCACCGATCTCCGCGGGCCAGGACATGCCGAAGAACCCGGCACCGTGGAGCGACTGGTGCCAGGCCGCCATCCCGGCCCAGTAGTCATCGTCGGTGGACGACGTCGGTAACCCCGGGTTGTTGGCCGCCAGCCAGTCCCGGAGACGCAGGCGGAAGTCCGCCTCGGCCGGGGAGTCACCGAAGTCCATCGTTGCCTCCGATGCCGTGGTGGGCGAGCACGCGAGTCAGATTGGGTCCGACGCCGCCGAGCACGTCGCTCGAAACAAGCGCTCGCCGCAGGTAGACGTGGGCCAGGCACTCCCAGGTGTTGCCGATGCCGCCGTGCACCTGAATGGCCGTCTCGCAGACGCAGCGGGCGGCCCGGGCCGAATACGCCTTCGCTACGGCACCCGCGGCCAGGGCATCGTTGGCCGGCAAGGCGTCGACCGCCCAGGCGGCGTGGAGGGTGGCGCTGCGCGAGCCCTCCATAGCTACGAAGGCATCGGCCAGCAGGTGCTGCACGGCCTGGAAGGAGCCAATGGCCGCTCCGTATTGGCGGCGCTGGGCGGCGTAGTCGCAGGCCAGCTGTACCGCCCCGCGCATGACGCCCACCAGATCAGCGCTGGTCAGCGCCAGTCCCAGGGCGTTCCAGCGAGTGATGTCCTCGTCGCTGAGCACTCGGTCCTGGTCGGCCAGGACCAGGGCGGCGATCGGCTCCGGTCGGCCGGTCGGTCGCGTCAGATCCACCGACTCCTCGACCTGATCCTTGATCGGGCGCAGGGCGACCTCGCCCAGGACATGGCCATCGGGAGCCGGGAGCAAGACCAGCGCGGTCGCCGCCCCGAAAGCGTCGATCGCCTCTAGGCCCGACGGGATCGCGCCGGGTGCGATGCGGGCCAGCTCCAAGAGTCCGGGGGCGAGGGCCACGGTCTCGGTGGCGACGGCGACCGGAGCGCGGGCGAGGCGCCGAAGTTCGGTGGCCAGTGCGGGCCCGAGGTAGGGAGTGTCGGCCAGGCCTCGGCCCAGCTCCTCAGCCACGATGGCTGCCTCCACGGCCGAGGCGAGCGGCCTCTCGCCGTCGTCAGGCGTCCGCAGCTCGCGCCACCCGGAAGCGGCGACGGCGGCGTCGAGCTTGGCGACGCGCTCACGGTCGTCGAGCTGCCCGACCGCGTGCGGGCCGAGGCGGTCGACGATGTGGGCCGCCGAGTCCCGGAGAGCCTGCTGCTCGGCGGACAGCCGGACATCCATCAGTGGTCCTTCTGCCCGGCCAGGAGCGACGGCGTCAGTTCATCGCGCAGCGTACGGCGGAGCGCTTTGCCCGAAGGGAGTCGTGGGATGGCGTCGACGACCACCACGTGGTGAACGTGTTTGTAGGTGGCGAGCGAATCGGCGACCAGTTGCGCCAGCTCACCATCGGCGACGAGGATGTTCGGGTCGAGTTGGACGACCGCCACCGGCACTTCACCAGCTCGCTCGTCGGCCAGCCCGAATACGGCACAGTCGAGCACGGCGGGATGACCGTGCAGCACCGCTTCCACCTCGGCCGGCGCCACCTGGAAGCCACTCACCTTGATCATCTCCTTGGAGCGATCGGTGAGGTGGACCCATCCCTCGGGTTCGAGCCAGCCGACGTCTCCCGTGCGATACCAACCGTCAGCGAAGGCCTCGCCGGTCGCCTCGTCCGGGAGATAGCCCGCCATCACCGATGGGCTGAGGACCTGGATCTCGCCGGTCTCGCCGGCGGGGAGGATCTCGCCGGTGTCGAGATCGGCGACCCGCAGCTCGACGCCCTCGGGGGGCAGACCGGCGGAGTCCAAGCGCCACGCCTCGGGTCGCTCGACGGGGTTGCCCGCGATGACGGGCAGTTCGCTGGCCCCGTAGGCAGGCAACCACCGCACCCCCGTTCTCTCGGTCACGACCCGGGCCACGCTTTCACTCACGGGGGTGGCGCCCCACATGATGTAGCGCAGTGACGAGAGGTCGTGGTCCTCGAGGTTCGGGTGGTTCGCCATCGCCAGCGCGATCGGGGCGACGGCCATCTCGAGGGTCATCTGGTCGGCTTCGATCCAGTGCAGCACCTCGTCGAGGTCGAAGCGCCGGTGCAGGCGTACCGTCGCGCCGGCCGCGGCGGCGGCGAGCAAGTTGAGCAGGCCGAGGATGTGCGACGGGGGCGTCGCCACCTGGAACCGGTCCTCGGGGCCGAGACCAAGCGTCTGCACCCAGTGGTCCGTGGCGTGACTCATGGACGCGTGCGTGTGGCGCACCGCCTTGGGGAGACCGGTTGTGCCCGAGCTAAACACCAGCACGGACTCATCGGCTCCATCGACGCCACCGGCCCCCACGCGGGTGCGGACGCCTCCCCGCGCCGCGGCCAGCACCGCCGGATCATCCAGGTCGGTGACGCAATCAGGGCCCAAGCACGCGCCGAGGATGGCGGCAGCCTCGGCATCGCCGACGGCGTGAACCGGTCCGGTGAGGGCCACAGCGTGACCCACCTCGAGGGCCTTCCACGAGGGGCTGATGAGAACGGCGGCCGCACCCAGCTTGCTAGTGGCGTGCACGGCGACGACGAACTCCACGCGGTTCGCCATCATCACGGCCACCCGGTCGCCGGTGCCAACGCCGCGACCCGACAGGTAGCGGGCGAAGGCGTTGCTCAACTCGTCGAGCTCACGGAACGACCACCGCTCGTCGCCGGCCCGAACGGCATCGCGGTCCCCGAAACGGTCCGCGGCCTGCTCGAGTCCTTCGTGCATCAGGGTCCCCACGGAAACATCCTTCTCATTCTTGAGATCAAGGTCAAGCAAATCGGGATTGTATTGTTCTCAGTCGGGCCGATGTCGATGGCCGACCGCCTCACGTCGCGCTCCTGGAGATCGCCAACCGCTCGCTCAGCGGGGACGATCGCCCTTGAGCGTGATTCGGTGCATCATGCGCGTGTAGCCCTGGTAGTCGTTCAGCGGGTTGTGTTGCACGCACCGGTTGTCCCACAGCGCCAGCGACCCGACCTTCCATCGGAACCGGCAGGTGAACTCGGGTCGAATCTGGAGTCGGAAGAGATATTCCAGGAGCGGGCGACTCTCCTCATCGGTCATCCCCTCGAAGCGCGCCGTGTGGGCGACGTTCACGTAGAGCGCCTTGCGCCCAGTCTCGGGATGCGTCCGCACGACGGGGTGCACCGCCTCGTACTCACGGACGTCGCCGCCCGCCGGATCCGTGTCGCGCAGCCGGTCCTCCCGGGTCTTGCTCACGTCGGCCAGCGCCGAGCTGTTGACCGCCTGCAACGGGTCGAGCACGGTCTGCAGAGCCGGCGACAGGGCGTCGTAGGCGGCGTACATATTGGCGAACATCGTGTCGCCGCCGGCCGGTGGGATCTCCCGGGCCACCAGCATCGTGGCCATGGGGGGTACGTCGAGGTACACGGTGTCGGAGTGCCAGATCCCACCGAAGTTGACCGTCTCGTGGGGAAGCTTGGTCACGGCGATGATCTTGGGGTATCCCTCGATTCCCGGAACGAACGGATACTCGGCGGGCTCGCCCATGTGGTGAGCGAATGCCAGGAAGTGATCGGGATCGAGCAGCTGGTCCCGAAAGAACACGACCTGATGTTCGAGCCACGCGGCGCGAATGGCGGCCACCGTGTCCTTGTCGAGGTCCGCGGCGAGATCGACTCCGCCGATCTCCGCACCGAGCGAGCCGGTAAGCGGGGTGACGGTGATCTCGGCGCCCTGCGCGTTCTGCACCTTGCCGAAGCTCACGGAACGGCTACCCCCTCTCGGACTCGACGCGGCGGCGATCCCGCATCAGATTCTGGATCCCCGACGCCCGAATGGTGCAGTCCATCACGGTGGCGGTCAAGTCGACCGGACCGGCTCATCGGCCCCCCGCCAAGCGCCCGTCTCTGAATACAAGAACACTCTTTCCGCCCAACGAGAGGCAAAACTCCACCACTCGCCGTACTATCAGGCGCTCGAAGGTCGAGGAAACATCAGGGGGAATCATGAACGAAGCGTCATCGCCGCGACGCCTACGGGTGGTGCAGTGGACGACCGGCAACGTGGGGCGCGAGACCGTGGGCGCCATCGTCGCCCATCCGGGATTGGAGCTCGTCGGCGTCTTCGCTCACGACCCAGCGAAGGCCGGTCGCGATGCGGCCGAGCTGTGCGGGCTCGACGAGCCCACCGGGGTGATGGCCACCACCGACGGGGACGAACTGCTCGCCCTGCATCCGGACTGCGTCGTCTACACGGCGCTCCATCTCGACGTGGACGAGGTCGCCCGGATCCTGCGCGCGGGGGTCAATGTCGTCACGACGTCGGAGTTCCTCACCGGCACCGGCGTTGGTGCCGACGCCACCGCGACGCTCGAGGCCGCCGCCCGCGAGGGCGGGGCCACGCTCTTTGGTACCGGCGTCAACCCCGGTTTCGCCCAACTGTTCACAGCCATCTGTGCCGGGATCAGCCGGGACGTGCGCTCCATCAGCGTGACGGAGTCGGCCGACGTGACGATGTTCGCCAACGACCCGAACTTCGCGGCCGTGGGCTGGGGACGACCGGCCGACGATCCCGGCCACGCCGAGGCCGTCGAGTCGGCGACGGTGGTGTTCGGCGACGGGCTCGACGTGCTGGCCGCGCTGGTGGGCCTCACCCTCGACGAGCGACGCTGCACGGTCACCTTCGCCCACGCCACCGAGGAGCTGGACATCCCAGGGATGGTCATCCCGAAGGGTCACGTCGCCGGTATGGATGTCTGGTGGGACGGCGTCGTCGGTGGCGCCACCCGATTGAGCATCCGCCAGCGCTGGATCATCGGCGATCGGATCGAACCGGCCTGGACCGTCGAGTTCGGCTACGTGGTCGAGGTGGAGGGAGACCCCAACCTCCGGGTCAAGCTCGACCTCTGGCCCGACGGCGACCTGGCCTCGATGGGCGTGGACGAGTTCCGCTCCATCGGCATGCGCATCACCGCGGTGCCGCCCGTCAACGCGATTGGCGCCGTGTGCGCGGCCGCGCCGGGCATCCGCACCTACGCCGACCTCCCGGTAGTCACGAGCCGCATGACGTGATGCCCTATGTCCCGACGACGGCGGTGAGCGCACGGGTGGCGGCAGGGAGCAGAGTGCGGAAGGGATGGGCCTTCGACGCCGTTGCCGGGCGAGCGTCAATGGACGCGATCTCAATGAGGACCCGGGCACCGTGCAACGCGCGGTACCAGTCAAGGGTTCCGAGGTCTCGGTCGGGGGCCAAGGCCTGATACCGGGCCACGAACCGACGGGCGAGACGGGCCCCGACCCAACCGATGATGGGACGGAGTGGACCGGGTGCATCGAGCGGCGGGTTGGCCAGCAGCAGGGACGTGAAGGCGACATCAAAGGCCGGTTCGGCGCGAATGGCGCCGGTCCAGTCGATAACCGTGATGGTGCCGCGGTCGTCGATGAGGAGGTTGAAGGGGTGCAGGTCACCGTGGCAGATCACGGTGGGGCCTTCCGTGGGCTGGCGTTCAGCCAGGGCAGCGACGGCAACCACGATGTCGGATCGACCCAGGGCGCGAGCGACCGCTTCGTAGTGTTCGAGGAGGTCCCTCACCCGCCAAGCCACGCCGGGAGCGGCGGCCGAGACTGCGGCACTGACCGGTTCGGGGTCGAGGGCGTGGAGTGCGGCCATCGGGCGCGCCAGTTGATCCGCCATCGCGGCGAACAGCCGAGGGGCTCGGCGCAGGGCGGCGATCCCATTGAGATCACCGATCGGTGGAGTGCCCTCGGCGAAGTCCATGACAGACCACGTCCCGCTCAGTTCGTCGTCGTCTCGACCAGTGAGCCGCACGGCCGGTGTCGGGTAGCCAAGCTCGGCCACGGTCTGTTGGACGGTGAGCTCCTTGAGGCCCATGGCCGCGTCGGGGGCAATTCGGAACACCACCTCGGAAGGCACGCCGTCGGGTTGGCCGGCGAGCTGGACCCGGTACATCGAGGCCCAGAAGCCGCCGGTCATCGGTGTGGGTTCGGTCGTGAGGGTCGTTCCCGGCCAGGCGGTCGCCAAGCGCTGCCCGATCGAAGTTGCGATGTCGGATTTGATTGTCACGTTCTTTACCGTAACGGTAAAATCTGTTATCGTCTAGAGGATGATTGAACCGGCGCCGAACCTCCCCACCGACGATGCTGCGGTGCCGGAGTGGACGATCGATGAGTTGGCCGGGCTGGTGGACCTCCCCGTGCGGACGCTCCGCGAGTATCAGACCTTTGGCATCCTCCCGGCGCCTCGCCGCCAGGGCCGCCAAGGTATCTACGGCACCAGCCACCTGAAGCGCCTCCAGCTCATCGCCCGGCTCCGCGAGCGGGGCTACTCCCTCGCCGGCATCAGCGACCTGCTCGGCAATTGGAGCGCCGGCGCCGATCTCGGTGAGGTGCTCGGCCTGGAGCCCGACCAACTCGTGCACATCGACGAGCCCGGCGCCCCGGCCACCCTCGAGCAGCTGCGCTCGCTCATTCCGGCGTTGATCCCCGAGCACGTGGACGCCCTGGAATCGAGTGGGGTGATCGAGCGACGGGAGCCCGACCGCTTCTGCATCCCGAGCCCCTCGCTGCTCCAACTCACGATCGATGCCCTGGCCGCCGGAGTCGCTCCCGACGGGGTGATTGCCCTGCTCGGGTCCATCCAGCAGGCAGCTGACACCGTGGCGGATCAAGTGGTCCACCAGATCGACCTGCTACCGCTGGACCGTGACCCTCAAGCCATCGCGGCGTTCCTACAGCGGGAGCGTGGCCTGCTCGCCCACGGCGTCGGTCGACTGACGCTCTATCGGATCGGCCAGCGACTCGAGATCGACGGAGCTGCCGAGCGCGATCCCATCATCCGCCAACTCATCGAAGACCGAGGCGAAACGACATGACTTCTCCCGCCAATCCTTCCGCCTTCGAGAACTGGAATGGGGAGCAGGGTCTTCGCTGGGTGGCCAGCGCCGACCAGCGCGACCAGATCCTCGCCCCGGCCGCCGACGCGCTCCTCGCCACCGCCAACCCGGCGCTTGGCAGTCGTGTGCTCGACATCGGCTGCGGCTGTGGCGTGACGACGCTCTTGGCCGCTAGCTCCATCGGGCCCGACGGGTGGGTGACCGGCGTCGACATCTCGGCGCCGATGTTGGAGGAGGCCCGCGGGCGGGCCCGGGCCAGGGGTGTCACCAACGCCGAGTTCGTGCACGCTGACGCCCAGATCCATGCCTTTGAGCCGGAGTCGGTCGATCTGGTCATGAGCCGGTTCGGCACCATGTTCTTCGCCGACCCGGGCGCCGCTTTCGCCAACATCGCCGCCGCGGTGCGTCCCGGCGGGCGGCTTTGCCTCGCTACCTGGCAGCCACTCGTGGCCAACGAGTGGCTCTTGGTGCCGGCCACCGCGCTGTTGCGCCACACCGATTTGCCGGCGGCCATGGCGCCCACCGAGCCGGGGATGTTCGCCCAATCCGATCCTGAGGTCGTCACCGCTGTGCTCGACGCTGCCGGGTTCGCCGACGTCCAGCTCGCGGCGACCGAGGTCACGTTCGCCCTCGGGTCTACCGTTGACGAAGCCGTGGACTACCTGGCGGAAACCGGACCCGGGCGCCTTCTCCTCGCGGCCATCCCCGAAGGATCAGCTCGGGAGGCCGCCCTGGCGGACGTCCGTGAGTCGCTGGTCGCCTATCAAAGCGACGCCGGGGTCCGGCTCGGCGGAGGCATCTGGATCATCACCGCCACCCGTCAGCGGTGATTCGTACCTTCGCCCGCGTCGAGTGCCTCGAGAAGCGGGGTCACGATCACATCCTGACCCTCCTCCGCCTCCCGGATGAGCTCGGACAGCCGACTCTTCACCTCGCGGTGGTCACGATGTAGATTGACATAGGTCTAGGTTAGATGATCTTCGATTATCTCAGCTCAGTCAGGGCCATAGCACCTCCGGCCGGTTGCTCTCCCGGTGGGCGTCAGGTCTCGAAATCGATGTCGTCGAGCACCGCCGGATGGTAGGCGCCCCGCGGGTGAGTCTCGTACATTCGCAGCGCCACCACGACCCCGGAGAGTGTGGTGAGGCCGGCGACCGTATAGATGGCCGCGGTCAGACCGATGACATCGGCGATGACGCCGGCAACGAGGGCCCCGACGGCGAAGCCCCCATCACGCCAGAGTCGGTACACCCCCACCGAGCGGGCCCGCCACGACGGATGCGCCACGTCGCCGATGGCCGCCAGCAACGTCGGGTAGACCATGGCGGTGCCCGCGCCAAGGAGCATCGCGCTAGCGGCCCACACCCAGAATCCCGTCGTCGCCCCGATCAGGGCGATAGCGAAGGCTTGGGTGAGCATCCCGCCCACGATCAGCCACTTGCGTCCGATCTGATCTGATAATCCTCCGGTGATGAGCTGACCGACGCCCCAGACCGCTGGATAGAGGGCGGCCAGCACCCCGATACGGGCGATGGAGAGCCCGGCGGCGGCGAAGTACAAGGGAAAGAGGCCCCATGCCAGACCGTCGTTGAGGTTGTTCACCATCCCGGCCTGCGCGCACGACGAAAGCGCCTTCTCCCTGAACGACGTCAGCAGAAAGATGTCCCGGGTCGATAGGTCGCCGGCCAGTCCGTCGGGGGCGATGAGGTGGGTGCTGGCTTCATGCTTGGCGTAGCCGTGCGTCTCTCGCACGAAGAGTGTCGACAAGCCCAGACCCAGACCCGCGTAGGCGATGCCGAGGAAGAACGGGGCGGGCCGCAGGCCGTGGTTGGCGGCGATCACACCAGTGGCCAGCGCGGTGAGGGCAACCGCGCCGTACCCGGCCGCCTCGTTGAAGCCCATGGCCAGGCCACGTTTGGCCGGTCCGACGAGGTCGATCTTCATGATGACGGTCGTCGACCAGGTCAGCCCTTGGTTCACGCCCAGCAGGACGTTGGCGGCGATGATCCACCCCCATGAAGGCGCGAACATCAACAGCAGCGGCACGGGCAGCCCGATGATCCACCCGGCCACCAGGACGGGCTTGCGGCCGTACCGGTCCGACAGGGTCCCGGCGAAGAAGTTGGTAGCCGCCTTGACGGCCCCGAACGCCACGATGAACGTGAGCGCACTCGAGAACGCGGCCAGCCCGAAGACCTGCTCGGCGAGCAACGGAAGCACGGTGCGCTCTTGGCCGATCATGCCCCCTACCAGCGCGTTCACGCTGACCAACAACAGGAACTGGCCGAGGTTCTCCCGCAGCCCGAGCCGCAGCATCGGCCCCGCCCCGGTCGCAGGGGCGGTCGGCGCCATCAGGCAGTCTCGGGGATGTTGCCGCTGATGGCGGACCATGCGGTGAACCCGCCCCGCACTACCGCGACCTCACCCCGTCCGGCGCGTTGCAGGATGCTCGCTCCGGTCATGGCCCGTTCCGTCTTGCCACACATCGTCGCCACGGGCCCGACCGCTACCGCGGTTTCCCCGAGCGCGCCGAGCTCGACGTGCGCCGCCCCCGGGACGTGACCAGCGGCGAACTCGTCGCCCTGGCGAATGTCGAGCAGCGGCCAGTTCACCGTGCTCGGTTCCACTATCTCGGTGGCCTCGACCACCCGTCCGGCCGCGGTCCACGCGTCTAGGCCTCCGGCCAGGCGTCCGGCCAGGTTGTCGTGGCCCACCGTGAGGGCCTGACGGACGAGGTCGCGCTCGTCCTGGTCATCGTCGAGCACGAACACGACGGGTTGGTCGAGGGCGGTCAACCAACCGAGCCAACTGGCGAACACGGGACGCAATTCGATCGACAGCGACCCTGGAACATGGCCGGCGGCAAAGTGGAGGACATCGCGGGCATCAACGACCACGGCGGCTTCGTCGCGGAGCAGCCGGTCGACGTCGGCGACGTCCAATCGGGCTAGCTCAGGGACGGTGGCGTGATGCTTGACTCCCTGCTGATTCACCTTGGGGAGTCGCCGGAAGTAGGGAGGGAATGAACCGAATCCACTCAGCAGTCGGTCGACGAACTCGTCCTCGGAACCGGCGGCCAAGATCGGATTGGTCGTCCGCTCCCGACCAATCGTCGTCGTGCGCTCCCCCCCACCGGGCGCCGAGCAGAACGAGCCGGCCCCATGCGTCGGGTACACCACCACATCATCGGGCAGCGTGAGAATTCGCAGGCGCAGCGCCTCGTAGAGGTCCCGAGCCAGTGCTTCGCGACGATCATCGCCCAGCAGATCGGTCCGGCCGACGGTGCCGACCATGAGCGACCCACCGCTGAACAACGCCAACGGACCCGAATCATCCGTAAAGAGGAAGGCGAGGTGGTCCGGGGTGTGACCTGGTGTGGCGATCACCTCGAGCGAATACCGGCCCAGCGCCAAAACATCGCCATCAGCCACGCCCTGATGCGGATGAACCAGGCCGGCGGCGACCGGAGCGAAGAAGGTCGCTCCCCCGGCCACCAGATCCGGGCTGCCGGAGATGTAGTCGGCGTGGGTGTGGGTGTCCGCCGTGTAGGCAAGCGTCAGACCGACACGAGTGGCGTGGTCGATCTGTGCGGTCGGCAGTCGGGCCGGGTCGATCACCAACGCGGAGCCGTCGCCGAGATCAACCAGGTGCGACGAGTGCCCGAGGCCTTCGCTCAGGAAGCTGGCGATCTTCACATCCATCAACCAATCGCCTCTTGACTCGTCCGACAACGCTCGATATTCAAACAGTTCTTTGAAGTTACTCCTTTCGGGCCTGGATGTTCAAGTGTTAGTTTGAACATCATGGATTCGCCGCATCCTCGGGAAGCCAAAGACGCGCTCTTCGATGCCTTCGCCTCGGTGGGCAAAGCGCTCGGCAACGGCCGGAGGGCCGAAATCGTCGACCTTCTCGCCCAGGGCGAACGCTCCGTCGAAGACGTCGCCACCCAGATCGGCCAGAGCGTGGCCAACACCTCCCACCACCTCCGCCACCTGGCCGATGCGGGGCTCCTTCGGTCTCGTCGCCAGGGACAACGCATCGTGTACCGGCTCACCAGCGATCGCGTCGCCGAGCTGTGGGGCGCACTACGCGACATTGCGGTCACCCACGTCGCCGAAGTTGACGTCCTCGCCGACGCCTACCTCGGTGACCGCGACGAGATCGACCAGGTGACCGCCAGCGAGCTCGCCCGGCGGCTCCAGCGCGGTCGGGTCGTGGTGCTCGATGTTCGCCCCGCCGACGAGTACGCCGCCGGCCACATCGCCGGCGCCCGTTCCATCCCCATGGCCGACCTCGAAGCCGGCGCGGACGCCCTACCCCGCAGTCGCGAGGTCATCGCCTACTGCCGAGGTCCCTACTGCGTCTACGCCGACGACGCCGTCCGCCTACTCCGCCAACGGGGATACCAGGCCCGTCGCCTCGACACCGGCTACCCCGAATGGCACCGAGCTGGCCTTCCCATCCAAGCACCCGCCCGTGAGGAGCAACCCACATGGCCAACAACCCGGTGACGATCGGGCTGGTGCTCGACTGCCACGCGCCCGCTGCTCTCGCCGCTTTCTGGGCCGATGCACTCGACTACGTATCCGTCGGCGAGGGTGGGGCCTACGTCATGTTGCTCCCCAACGGCCGGCCCGGCCCCAAAACTCCTGCTCCAGCAGGTGCCCGAAGCCAAGACCGTGAAGAACCGCATGCACTTCGACATCGATGCTGTGGACATCGAAGCCGAGGCAGCCCGACTCGAGGCCCTCGGCGCCCGCCGAGTCGCACCCGATCCGATGCACGAACACCACACCAGTTGGATCCTCATGGCGGACCCTGAAGGCAACGAGTTCTGCGTCTGCGACGGCGGCACCAACGGCTGATGGCGCTAATAACCGTGTGCTCAGACCTCGAGTCCCGCCAGCGCCTGGATCACGGATTGAGCATCAGGTGGACCGGTGATATCGAGCGCGACGCCGGTTGCGTCGATGGTCAAGACGAAGGTGAAGAACCGACAGCACTCCTGTTCCGACCGGGCCAGCACCGCGAGTGCGGCGACATCAATGCCGGCCGCGAACCGGAGCCTGACCCCATCCCCTAATGGCTCCGGCCCAAGAGCAGCACCTACGGTCGCTTGCCACTCAGCCAGCCGATCATCCATCTGATGCGGCGCAAGTGTGCAGGCAATCGACGCCTCGTCGGCCGCCTTGTCGTTCAGCACGACCCCGGCGACGGTGGTCGGTTCCTGGCCGCTGGTGCACCCACAGTCGTCGTCACACGGCCCCTCAGGGGTATGCCGCGCCAGCGAGCCTGAGACCTGTCGCAACTCTGCAGTGAAGGCGATCAGCTCGGTGATCCGATCTTGCGCCGTGAGAATCTTCCCGTCGACAAGGTCGCGGAGCCTGCTCTGCACTGGCGCGCAGCGATCCTCGTCGAGCAGGGATGACACCTCGGCGATCTCCTCGAGCGACAGCCCGAAACCCTTGGCCCGCCCGATGAACGCCAAGAGCTCGAGGTGGTGATCGTCGTAACTGCGGTACCCCGCCGGGGTTCGGTCCGGGCTGACCAACCCTGACTGCTCGTAGAACCGCAGGGTCGACGGCGGGAATCCCGTGCGAGCAGATGTCTGAGAGATCGAGTAGCCATCCATGACCGCCACGCTAAAGGCTCAACCCGTATCGAAGGTCAAGGAACCATCGCAGATCGCCATGAGGCGGCCGGTCGCGGCGGCCCATCAACAGCCCGATCCATCGCGTCGACGCACCATCGCCACACCCGCGACTGCGGCCATCAGCATCCCGAGAACCGCGATCCACCACCTTCCCGCCAGGGCGCCGGTTGCCACCGCCACTCCACCGGCGGCGAGCGGGACCGTCAGGCAGGCGACCGCACACAAGACCGCCAACACCGCGAGCTTGGCGCCATGCTGGGCCGTCTTCACACCCTCCGCCTTCTGGGCGTCTCCGGCGCAGCACCCCGACTCCGGCGGGCACGAGTTATCGACGGCACAAGCGTCAGTTCGGTCGGTGCTGTGGTTGATCTGTGGGGGCGACATCGGTCCTCCAAGGATGGTCGCTCCGATGGCGACCCTGCGGAGACCGTACGGTCGGTACCCACATCGAAGGTCAAGCGCGAACTGCCCGATTCTGACTACGCCGGCGTGACCGTGGGCCGTCTCGGCAGCTCATGGGCCAGGTCGGCACGCGGCACCTAGGCGATCGAGCGATCCAGGGCCTCGCGCAGGGCCACGTCTCGCGGGTCGAACGGCGCAGCCCATCCGGCCCGGTTCATGGCGTACGCGTAGCCGATGCCGGTGTCGGGGTCGGCGTAGCCGAACGACCCGCCTGCACCGGTGTGGCCGAATGCTCGTGGACCGGAGCCGAACGGCACGAACGGCTTCATAAACCCCATGGCGAACGACGCGTCGAGCCGGAGAATCACGTCGGGGGCAGCGACGACCTCGCGTTGGATCTCCTCGAGCGTCTCGGGACGCAAGCCGAGCTCGCGCCCTCCGGTGGCCAGGGAGCCGTAGGTCCTGGCCACGGCGCGCACCTCGCCGGTGCCGTTGACCGACGGGAGCTCAAGGCGCAGGAGGTCACGGCGGTTCACATCGGAGATGCCCCGTAGGGCCTTGGGGTTGGCGAAGGTGCGCCCGGTCAGTGACCGCGGGTTGAGAAGGGCAAACACCAATCGCGGTGGCATCTCACGCAGGTGGAGGAGCGCGCCCACCGGTCGTCCACCGACCAACGTCGCCAGCCGATCCTCCGGGATGTCGTCAGGAAGGCCGATGTGGAATTCGACGCCGAGGGGCGCGGCGACCTCATCCGCGAAGAACCGACCGATAGTCCGGCCCTGAGGATCGACCCGGCGAAGGAGTTGGCTCTCGTACCAGCCGAGCGAGTGGGCGTGATATCCGTGCGCCGAGCCGGGCGGCCAACTCGGCGTCTGGGCGGCGAGGATGGCGCCGAGTGCGTCGGGGTCGGCGAGCACCGCGAGATCGAGCGGGACGTCGATGACGGCGAGACCGGCTTCATGGCCGAGGAGTTGGCGCACGGTGATCTCCCCCTTGCCCTGCTGCGCGAACTCCGGCCAATACGACGCCACCGTGGCGTCGAGGTCGAAAAGAGCACGCGAATGGGCGACGGCCATAGCGGTGGCGGCCATGCCCTTGGTGGTGGAGAAGACCGTCACCATGGTGTCGCGCTCCCACGGTTGCGTCCGCGCCTTGTCCCGGTGTCCACCCCAGATGTCGACGACGGCCACACCGTCGCGGTAGACGGCGCACGCGGCACCGATCTCCCGGTGCTCGGCAAAGTTGGCCCGGAAGGCATCGGCGACGGCGCCATAGCCCTCCTCCACCTCACCCTCGACGTCCATGGTGGCTCCTATCGCCCGTCGTGGAGGAAGCGACGCGACAGGTCGAGGAGGTTGGCCCGCAGCGTCTCGTCATCGAGGTCGACGACAAGCGGCGAGACGGCGCCACCGATGGCCGCGGCAAGCATCGCCGCCTGTACCCGCTCGTCGGCGCTGGGGTCGTCGCCGACCAGGAGAACGTAAAGGCGAGCCATCTGTTGGCGGAACGGTTGATGCTCCTCGAGGAGCTTCACCATGACCGGATCGCTCTGGAGGATGCTCACCATGCGCCGGTTTTCGACGGCGAGATCGACCAACTGGGTGAGCAACACGTCGAGTGCTTGGGGCCGGCCGACGGTGGCCTCGGCCACATCCAGCACCTCCGTCAGCTTCGCCATGTCGACCTCGGCGGCGGCCAGGATGATCTCGTCCTTGGTCCTGAACTGGTGGTAGACGGCCGCCTTGGTCACGCCAATGGTGTCGGCGATCATCTGCAGCGACGTCCCTCCTACCCCGTGGGCGGCGAACAATTCGAGCGCGGCATTGATGATTCGCGTCTTCGCCGCGCTTTGGGGAACGGGGCCCGAGCGAGGGACGGCGACGGGCTCGGCAGAACTCACCCCCACGAGCGTACTGGACCCCCTTGCCCTCCCTAGCCGATCAGCTACTCTCTGCGTAGTCGATCGGCTAGCAACCATTCGCTGCCGGCAATGAGGGGGACAGATGTCCGAGAAGGAACTCGACACCGATCTCGAGGAGTTGCTCGAGATCCGCAAGCCCGGCGCCCACCTCGACGCCGATGTCGTGCCTGACGACTTCGTCCTGATGCTCGGGGTCGACCTCATCAACTTCCCCAAGTTCCCTCGGGTGGACGACAACGTCACCTACGCCAAGGCGGACCTCGACATCCGCCAGCAGCTCAACGTCGATTCTGGGGCGGAACTCCCCGACTACAGCGGTCCCTACCGGGCCGATCTGCGCTTCACCGACTTCTCGGCCGAGGCGCTGGCCACCCGGTTCCTGCCGTGGAGCGAGCTGTATCTGCAACTGTGCGTCGACGGGTGGGCGGCTGAGGTGGCCAAGCGCTACGGCGCCGACGCGATGGCCGAGATCGAGTGGGCCGCCTGGAACGACCAGGTTGCTCCCGAGATCGAGCGAATGACCGCTGAGTTCCTCCCCGCCGACACCGTCTACGTCGACCCAAACCTGCGGGTCCTCGAAAGCGACCGGGTCGGTACTCGGGTGATCTACACCGGCCTCTTCACCCCTGATGCCAATACGGTCGATTGCGCCAAGGAGCAGTTGGTCACCTGGTTCCTCGGAAGCCACGAGTACCTGCTGCAGTGCATCGAGGCGTGGGCCACCCAGATCACGGTGCGCTACGGGCTCGACGAGATGTTCGACATCCAGTTCACGTTGTGGGGCGACGTCGTGCTGCCCGGAGTGAAGAAGCTCAAGGCCGAGTACCTGGGCATCACCGGCAACACCGTCGCAGACTGGATGAAGGACCTCCAGCTGGACGCCACCGCGCTGCCGGGCAAGGCCTTCGACCTCAGCTTCGAGATGCCCGAGCCCGACGTCGGCACCATGACGTTCAACCGATGCGTCGCCGTTGATCAGTGGGAGTCGATGGGGCGACCGGACATCCTCGAGAAGAACTGTCACTCCACCTGTCCGAAGTCGATGCAGGTGACGACCAAGATGTACAACCCGAACATGAAGGTCGACATACTCGCCATCCCCCCTCGCGTCAGCGACGACAACGTCTGTTGCAAGTGGCGCTTCAGCATGCGAGACGAATCAGACCCCGAATACGTCCGGGTGGAGCTGGGCACCAAACCCTCCGGCGACTGAGCCCAAGTCCGCCACAACCGCCACAACCGCAGCCGCCAACCGGCGTAGGAAGTGGTCGCCCTGGCGACCACTTCCTACGCCGGTTCAGGAGTTGAAGGGTCGGGCGAGGTCAGGTCCCGGATCGGGCGGTGCGTTCAAGGATGCCCAACGTGGCCTTCAGCGCCGATTCGGGGATGATCGGCCAGACGCCCTCCGGCTTGTAGCGCTCGTCGACCCGTGACCAGTCGTAGATGGACGTGACCAGGGTGCCGCCTTCGACGGGCTCGAGCCGGTAGCCGTAGTAGTGGCCAATGCTCGGGAAGTTCGGACCCGAGACCTCCCAGGTGATGAAGCGGTCCTGCTCATAGCCGGTGATGGTGACGATCACGTCGTACTTGCCCATCGGTAGGTCGCCGAGGGCCTCGCGGTCCATGTGAATCACGAAGGTGTCGCCTACGGCGTGCGCCGGGTCGCCGGTCGCGCTCTGCAACATTCCCGATGCATCGATGGCAACGTGACCCTCCGGGCTGCTCACAATCTTGAAGATCTGGGCGGCCTCGGCCGGAATCGTTCGTTGCACCTCAAAGCGCTCGTTCATGGCGTCATCCTGGCAGAACAATCCGACGAGCGGAGCACCGGCACCTCGGGAGGTCAGCCCATCGTTCGGGCGCCGTCGATCGTCTCGCGGATGATGTCGGCATGCCCGGCGTGTTGACTCGTCTCGGCGATGAGGTGCAGGAACACGCGTCGTACCGACCATTCGGCCCCCGGCTCGAACCACGGCGCCGCCGGCAGGGGGTGCGACGCGTCGAAGTCCGTCGTGTCTCGGATCATCTGATCGGTCCGCACGGCCACCCGCTCGTAGTCAGCGAGCACCGACGCCACGGTGTCATCGGGCAGCGCCCGGAACTGGGCCGAGTGCGCCTCGATCTGGGCCGGGTCACCGGTGAACTCCATGACCGACGGCCCGTCGACGAGGAAGTCGACCCAGCCCGTCTCCATCGCCGCCACGTGCTTGATGATTCCGCACAGACACAGCGCACTGACCGTGGGCGTCAGCGCCGCCTGCTCGTCCGTCAGGTTGCGGACCGTGACCCGCAGGAAGTCTCGATGTTTGGCCAGCGTCTCGAGCAGGTCGCGCTGCTCGCGGGTGGTGGTGGGTTCGGTCGAGGCCGGGGGGATCGTCATCGGTGTCGCCTTTCGTCGCGGTCGGCGATGTGAACGATACGGAGCGATCCGGTCCCCGGCCCTATTGGATCTCCTCGTCGCCCGACAGGGTCGTCCGGTGCATGTCGCGGGGCGACATCGGGTCATAGGGCAAGGCCCGGTGCAGCAGGCCGCGGTTGTCCCAGATCACGAGGTCGCCGACATTCCATTCGTGGCGGTAGACGAGGTGCGGGGCCGTCGCCCGCACCATCACGTCGTCGAGGAGGGCTTGGCCATCATCGGGATCCAGCCCCACCACATGGTCGGCGGTGGGGCCGAGGACGACCGAACATCGGCCGCTCCGGTGCTTCCAGATCAGGGGCTGCTCCTTCGCCGGCCTGGATCGCCACATCGCCAGTTCCTCGGGCGACGGGTCCGGGTTGAGCCGCCGCTGGGCGGCTTCGAGGGTGTGCACCACGCGGATCGACTCGAACCGCTCCTGCTCCTCGGCCGTGAGGTCGTCGTAGGCGGCATAGGTGCTGGCAAACTCGGTCTCGCCGCCCGAGTCCGCGACGCCGTGGGCGCTGAGCAACGTCGCCTTGATCGGAACGTCGTCGGTGAGACCGTCGATGTGCCAGTCGAACGTCCCCCGGAGATAGGCGGCAGCGCGGTTCTTGGCCGGGTCGAGCGTCACCAGGAAGATCTCCGGATGCTCACCAGTACCGAAGACCTCGACGTGGCCGAGCCGCTTGCTGAACGCCACCTGGGCGGCATCGTCGATGTGTAGGTCGCGGAAGAGAAGCACACCGTTGGCCTCGAGAGTCTCGAGCGTCCACGCCGGCAACTCGTCGTCGTGGAGCAGTGTGTCGACGTCGACATCGAGCACCTCCGCCCCCACCGCATCGGCCAGCTTTACGGTCTCGATCGTCAGCGTCATCGGTTCCCTCACTCTTCGTCGCGGAGCTCACGTTTGAGCACCTTGCCCGATGGATTGCGCGGCAGCGCCGCCAGAAACGTGATCTCCCTCGGGACCTTGAACCGGGCCAGCTGCCCCCGGCAGTGCTCGAGGAGCGCCTCGGCCGTCACCGTCGTGTCGGGGCGCAACACGACGAACGCCACCGGGACTTCCCCCCACCGTTCGTCGGGCCTGCCCACCACGGCGACCTCGAGCACCGAATCGTGCTCGTAGAGCACCCGCTCGACCTCGGAGCCAGCGATGTTCTCCCCGCCCGAGACGATCATGTCCTTGAGCCGATCGACGATGTACAGGTAGCCGTCGTCGTCGCGCACTCCGATGTCGCCGGTGTGGAACCAGCCCCCGGCGAAGGCGGCGGCGGTCGCGTCCGGGTCGCGCCAGTACCCCAGGAAGACCTTGGGGCCGCGCAGGACGATCTCCCCGCGCTCTCCCGCAGTCATCGACCTCCCCTGGTCGTCCCAAATGTCGAGCTCCAGGTAGAGGCACGGACGCCCGACGCTGCCGATCTTGGTGAGGATGCTTTCCCGGTCGAGAAAGGTGTCACCGGAGACGGTCTCGGTGAGGCCGTAGGCATCGGCGAACCACGCTGAGGGAAAGGTGCGTTGGATCCGCTCGATGAGCGGAATGGGCATCTTCTCCCCACCATTGATGATCACCCGGACCGACGACAGGTCACGCTTGTCGATGTCGGGGAGCGCCATGATGGCGTTGACCATCGCCGGCGCCAGCCACACGGTGGTCACCCGCGATCGCTCGAGTTCATCGACGACTTCGGCGGCGTCGAACACGGGATGGATGATGATCGTCGCCCCCGCGGCGATCAGCGAGGTGGTCGTGAGGTCGAGCGCGCCCACGTGGTAGAGCGGCCCGCAGGCGAGTCCCAGATCGGCGCTGGTAAAGCCGAACTCGATGATGTGAGCGAGGTTCTTCCAGGCCAGGTTGGCGTGCGTGAGCATGACGCCTTTGGGGCGTCCCGTGGTGCCCGAGGTGTACATCAAGCGGTGGATGTCGTCGGCCTCTGCCCGAACGTGCGGCTGCTCGCCCGGCGTCGCTCGGAGATCGGCGAGCGAGGTCCACCCGTCGGGGGCCGACGGCGATACACACGCCCGCACCAGCGTGTCTTCCATCCCCTTGGTCGCTTCGGTGGCGAGCTCGAGGAGCGACTCGTCGCACACGAGCGCGCCGGCTTCGGAGTGCTCGAGGATGTAGCGCACCTCGGGTGGAGCGAGGCGCCAGTTGATGGGCATGGCGATGGCGCCCATGTAGTTCGCGGCGAACAGCGTCTCGAGGAACTCGGGGCAGTTGTACGAGAGGAGACCCACGACCTGGCCGCGACCCACACCCTTGGCGCGCAGGCCCGCGGCCAGCGCGTCGGCCCGCGTGGCCATCTCGCCGTAGGTGATCGTCTCGCCCCGAAAGACCGTCATCGCCTTGTCCGGCGTGCGGCCCGCGTGGTGGGCGAGCACCGCGAACCAGTTCATGTCGGCCTGCATCGTCCTCCCTTCCGGCTCCCCGACCCAGACTTGTACCGACCAGTCAGTCTAGAGTCTCGAACCGTCAGCGTGCCACGGCCCAAAGGGGAGCTGCACATGCCCGCTAGCGTCGCCGCCATGGGTGGGACCGAAGCGACCAAGGCCTCGCGACGCAGCGCCAATTGGCAGGCGCGCCGCCAGATCATCATCGACACCTCGGCACCCCTGTTCGCCCGGAGCGGCTACCACGCCACGGGCATCACCGAGCTGTGCGAGGCCAACGACCTCGGCAAGGGCGCCCTCTATCACTACATCGGCTCCAAGGAGGAGCTGCTCGCCGCTATCCACGACCGAGTCATCGACGAGGTGATGCTCGGCGCTGACCGAGTGGCCGAGGCGGGCGGCTCTCCGTCGGCCCAGCTGGCCATGCTGGGCGACGAGCTGCTGGACGTGATCCACCGCTACCCGGATCATGTCTGGGTCTTCCTGCACGAGTTCCCGGCGCTCACCGGCGAGCGGGCGGCGCGGTTCCGCGAGCGGCGCCGAGGCTACGAACAGCGCGTCGAGGCGGTCTTCCAAGCCGGCGTGAAATCTGGCGAGTTCCGTGACCTCGACCCTTGGCTGACCACTCGGGCCTGGCTCGGCATGCACAACTACACCTACCTCTGGTTGAAGGCGGGCGGACGCCTGTCGGCTCGGGACGTAGCCAAGCCGTTCGCCGAGATCTTCATGCGAGGCATCGAGAACGGCTGAGCGCCCGGACCGATCAGGGAGCCGAGTAGCCGCCGTCGACCACCAATGCCGAACCGGTGGTCCAGCGGGAATCGTCACCGGCCAGGTAGGAGTACGCCCCGGCAAGATCGGCCGCCGATCCGATCCCCAAGGGGTGCCGGGCCGCGATCGGGTCGAGCGCTTCGGGCGGCAGGTCATCGTGGATGGCGGAACGGAACGTCCCCGGGCACACGCAGTTCACGCGGATCCCGTCGCGCGCGTATTCGACGGCGGCGACCTTGGCCAGCTGGATCACCGCGGCCTTCGTCGCGCAGTAAGGGGCGGCGTGCGACCAAGCCGTGAGGCCCGAGACCGACGCCGTCAGCACGATCGAACCCGACCCCTGCGGGCGCATCACCGTCACCGCGGCGCGGATGCCGTTCACCGCACCCAGGACGTTGATCCGGAACGCCCGCTCCCAGTCCGCCGTTTCCAGGTTGTGGATGCGACCGTTGGGCGAGAGCACCCCGGCGTTGCTAATCAGCACGTCGAGGTGACCGAAGCGCTCCACCGCCCGCTCGACCACCGAGGTCACCTGGTCGAACTCGCTCACGTCGGCGAGCATCGACTCGACCGCGCCGCCAGCATCGGCTCCGGCCAGGCCCGCGATCGTCGCCTCGAGGGACGGCCCACTGACGTCACTCACCACCAGATCGGTGAGCGGCTCACCGGCAAGACGACGCGACACCGCGGCGCCGAGCGCCCCTCCGGCTCCCATGATCACGATGACCCGTCGGGTATCGGGCGCGACCGTCATACGAGCAGGTATCCGCCGTCGACGTTTACCACGGTGCCCGTCACGAACGCGGCGGCCTCGGAGGCCAAGAACAAATAGGCGCCGGCCAGATCGGCCGGTGCTCCCCAGCGCCCTTGCGGCGTGTGGCCGGTGATGGCGGCGGCCAACTCGGGATTGTTCTTCCACCCCTGAGCCAGCGGCGAATCAAACCATCCGGGGGCAACGACGTTCACCGTGATGCCGGCGGCGGCCAGATCCAGCGCTAGTCCCTTGGCCATCCCTACCAACCCGGCTTTCGACGCGCTGTAAGCGGTGAGGCCCACGCGGGGCCGCTCGCCCAGGACCGAGCCGGTGAAGATCAGTCGCCCGCCCTCGCCCATTACCCGGGCGGCGGCGCGGGCTCCGAGGAACGCGCCCGTCAGATTTACCTCCAGGACTTGGCGCCAGACGGAGGCCCCGACCTGGCGAGGACCACCGACGATCGGGGAGATCCCCGCGTTGGCGATCCACACATCGAGGCCACCCCACTCGGCGGCGGTGGCGTCGGCCACCGCTTCGTTGAAGTCCTCGTCGGTGACATCACCGCTGAGCACCAGCGAGGGTCCGGGAAGCGCATCGGCGACGGACTTCAGGTCCCGCTCCGATCGGGCCACGAGCGCTACCGATGCACCGGCGCACGAGAACGCATGGGCGAGCAACGAACCGAGCCCGCGGCTGGCACCGGTGATCACCACCCGCTTCCCCGCCACGGCGCCCGGGTCGGGGAACGACTCGGGGATTTCGATCTGATCGGTCATCGGGCTGTCCCTTGTTGTACCGATCAGTACAATACATCGTTCGTGACCCTCCACCCGCCTCCACCGCCCCCGTTCTCGAACGCCGAGCTCATCGAGATGCACCGACGGATGCTGCTGATCCGCGGGTTCGAGCAGCGTGTGGCCGTGCTGTATCGCGCCGGCGAGGTACCGGGCTTCGTGCACCTCTCCATCGGGCAGGAGGCCACCGCCGTCGGCGCATGCTGGCCACTGCTGCCCAACGACGTCATCACCTCGACGCATCGGGGCCACGGCCATTGCCTGGCCAAGGGACTGGATCCCCTCGCCATGTTCGCCGAGCTCATGGCCAAGGAGCAGGGCACGAACCGCGGGCGCGGGGGCTCGATGCACATCGCCGATCCCGGCATCGGGATCTTCGGGGCCAACGGCATCGTGGCCGCCGGACTGCCCATCGCGGTGGGGGCCGCCACCGCGGCCCAACTGCGTGGTGACGCCAGCGTGACGGTGGCGTTCTTCGGCGACGGTGCGGTGGCCCAGGGCGCGTTCCACGAAGCGGTGAACCTGGCCGCCGTGTGGCAGCTCCCGACGATCTTCTTTTGCGAGAACAATGGCTACGCCGAGTTCTCGCCTGCCTCGGCCCAACACGCGGCGACCCTCGAGCAGCGCGCCGCGGGCTACGGCGTCGCGTACATCGCCGTCGACGGCAACGACGTCGTGGCCACGGCGTCGGCGATGCAGGATCAGGTCGCCGACATCCGGGCGGGAGGCCGGCCCACGATCGTCGAAGCCAGCACCTACCGATGGCACGGCCACTACGAGGGCGATCCCGAGAGCTACCGGGCCGAGGAGGAGGTCCGGGAGTGGGCGGCCCGCGACCCCCTCCTGCTCCACGAGCAGCGGCTGCTCGCCGCCGGCATCACCGAGGACACCATCGCCGCGCTGACCGCATCGGTAGCCCAAGCGATAGGCGAGGCGGTCGACGCCGCCCGACTACTCGAGAGCCCATCGGCGGAGACACTCAGCAACTACGTCGTGCGGCCGAGGCCGGCGCGGCCCGAGCCACCACCCCCACCCGAGGACGCACCGATCTTCCGGGTGATGGACGCCGTCCATGACGCTCTCGAGGCTGAGCTGGCCAGCGACGACCGGGTGTTCATCGCCGGCATCGACGTCGGGGCCGGCGGCAACGTCTTTGCCCTCACCCGTGGTCTCCACGAGCGATTCGGTGATCGCGTCCGGGACACACCGATCTCGGAGACGGCGGTCATGGGCGTCGGCGTCGGCGCGGCCATGGCCGGGATGCGTCCGGTGGTCGAGCTCATGTACCTCGACTTCGTCGGGGTCTGCCTCGACCAGCTGCTCAACCAGGCCGCGAAGATGCCGTTCATGACTGGCGGGGCGGCGGAGATGGCGCTCACCGTGCGCACCCAGTTCGGCGCTGGGCGATCCTCGGGGAGCCAGCACTCCCAGAGCCTCGAGGCGCTGCTGGCCCACATCCCCGGTCTCACCGTCGTGATGCCGTCGACACCGGCCGACACCTACGGCCTGCTCCGCGCCGCTATCCAGGACCCGAATCCGGTGGTCTTCATCGAGAACCGGCTGCTCTACGGGATGAAAGGGCCGCGGCCTCCGGACGACTACATCCTGCCGATCGGGAAAGCGATCGTGGTGCGTCCGGGCACCGATGTCACCGTCGTCTCGGTGTCGCGGATGGTCCACGAAGCGGTTGCCGCCGCCGAGGCCTTGGCCGCCGAGGGCATCTCCGCCGAAGTGATCGACCTGCGCACCGTGGCGCCCCTGGACATGGAAACGATCCTCGAGTCGGTGGCGCGCACGAACCGACTGCTCATCGCCCACGAGGCGGTCGTGCCCTTCGGTATCGGTGCCGAAATCGCGGCCACGGTCGCACGCGAGGGCTTCTGGAGCCTCGACGCCCCCATTCACCGGATCGGGGCCGCGCCAACTCCCCCGCCCTACGCGCCGGAACTCGAGCGGGCCTGGCTCCCCGACCGTCACCAGATCATCGAAGCCCTCCGCCACCTCGCCGCCATCTGACGCCCGCGCCGCTCCCGCGTACGCACCGGCGGCCGTCGACTTTGCGTTTCACAGCGGCTGATTCAGCTGCTGTGACACGCAAAGTCGGTGTGTGCTCGGGGTCAGCAGCCGAGGGCGCGGGCGATCACCAGGTGTTGGATCTCGTTGGTGCCCTCGCCGATCTCCAGCACCTTGGCGTCGCAGTAGAAGCGGGCCACCGGCGACTCGAGCATGTAGCCGACACCGCCATGGATCTGGACCGCCTCCGACGCCGCCCACGTGGCCAGGCGGCTGGCCTTGAGCTTGGCCATCGCCGCTTCCTTGAGGAAGGGCTGGCCGGCGTCTCGCAACGAAGCGGCGCGGTAGGTGAGCCAGCGGGCCGCCTCCAGCTCTGTGGCCATGTCGGCCAGCTTGAACTGCACGGCCTGGAACGACGAGATGGGCTGGCCGAACTGCACGCGCTGCTTGGCGCAGTCGGTCGCCAGGTCCAGCACCGCCTGGGTGAGGCTCAGCGATAGCGCGGCGATGGAGATGCGGCCCACCTCGAGGGTGCGCAAGAACTGACCCAATCCCAGCTCGGGGTCGCCGACCAAGTGATCGTCAGGAACCCAGACGTCGTCGAACCACAACTCCCGGGTGTCGAGCCCCTTCCACCCAATGCCCTGCATCTTCGGGCCCATGGTGAACCCCGGCGTGTCCTTCTCCACCACAAAGCTGGCGTACTTCGGTGATTGGCCCTCGACTGAGGTGGTGCGAGCCAGCAGCGTCACCCCGAACGACATGTCGGTGCCGGCGTTGGAGATGAAGGTCTTGGCTCCGTTGATCAGCCAGCCGTGATCGCGCCGTTCGGCGCGCGTGGTGATCCCTCGGGCGTCCGACCCGGCGTTGGGCTCGGTCAGGCCGAACGCCCCCAACGCGCGCCCCTCGGCCAGCGGCCGCAGCCAACGCTCCCGCTGGGCGTCGTTGCCGAACAGGTATAGGGGCAGCGACCCGATGGTGACGTGGGCCTGCCACGCCGCGGCCACTGACTGGTCGGCCAGGCCGATCTGTTCCATGGCGGCGACGAACCCCACCGTCGACATGCCGATCCCACCCCACTCCTCGGGGATGAGCATGCCCAACAGGCCGAGCTCGCCCATCTCGCGCAGCAGGTCGGTCGGGCACCGTCCCTCGGCCCAGGCGACCGGCGCCCGCGGCGCGATCTCCTTCTGGGCGAAGTCGCGACACAGCGCCACCAGATCCTGTTCGGCTCCGGTCAGGGAGAAGTCCATGGTCAACCGGTCGTTTCGTCGTCGCTCGGGGGCAGGTGGGCCAGGAAGGTCTTCGACCAGTCGATGAGGCTCAGCGGCACGGTGTAGCCGGTCTCGTCGTTGATGGTCTCCCAATGCCGGGCCATGTCTTCGATGCTCGGCTCGGACGTGGGGTGGACGTAGCCCGGGGTCGCGGCCAGGAAGATCCGCGAGAAACGCCCGGCGCCGGCCACATAGAGCTCGCCGCTCACCGGGCAATCCTCGTGCGCCAAATACGCGGCCATGGGGGCCACCAGCTCAGGAGCCATCTGCTCGGCGTCACCGCCGGGCCCAGCCATACGGGTCATGGCCGCCGGGGCGATGAGGTTGACCTTGATGCCCTTGCGGGCGCCGGCGGTGGCGAGGCTGCGGGTCAAGCCGACCACGGCCGCCTTGGCCGTGGCGTAGGAGGTGTTGGTGGGCAGGCCCAACATGCCGGTCGACGTCGTCATCACGACGCGCCCGTAGCCCTGGTCGAGCAGGTGGGGCCAAGCCGCCCGGGTGGTGTTGAACGATCCGTACACGTGCACGGCCAGGTGGCTGGCAAGGTTCTCCTCATCGACGTCGGGCATGCCGGCCCAGCGCACGATGCCGGCGTTGTTGATCAGAATGTCGATGCGCCCGAACTGTTCGACGGCCGTATCGATCAGCGACTGTGCCCCCTCGGCCGAGGAAACGTCATGGCCATCGGCGATGGCTTGTCCGCCAGCCGTCTCGATCTCCGCCACCACCCCGTCGGCCGGCCCGGCGTCGGCACCCACGCCCTCCATCGAGCCGCCCAGGTCGTTGACCACGACCTGGGCACCCCGCTCGGCCAGCAGGCGAGCGTAGGCGCGGCCGATGCCGCGTCCCGCCCCGGTCACGACCGCGACGCGCCCTTCGAAGCGAAGTTCGTCCACCTAGGCCCGGGGGTTCCCCGCCGCCATCGCGGCAGGGAAGCCGAGAAGCCCGCCGAGGGTTCCGCCCACCATCGCCTGGCGCTCGGCGTCGGGGACTCCGGCCATCAGATTCGTCAGCAGCTCTTGGCTGCCCCGGAAGGTGCCCTCGGCGTGGGGGTAGTCGTTGCCCCACATGATCGTGGACAGCCCCGTGATGTGGCGGCAGGCGACGGCCACCGGATCGTCCTGGAACGAGACGTGGAACTGGCGCTGCACGTACTCGCTCGGCATCAAGGGGTATGGCCATTTCTCGTTGAGGCGGAACAGCTGGGCCATGCCGGGCTGATCGTCGTCGGGACGGGCGTCGTCCCACACCCCGATCCACCAGTCGGCGTCCTGGCCGATGCCGGTGATCCAACATTTGTCCATCGAGCCGACCAGCGACGAGAGCCAGTAGGCGTTGAACTCGATGAGCGAGAAGTGCAGCTGGGGGAAGCGCTCGGGCACGCCGCCGCCGATCAGCTGGCAGATGAGCTGTTGCGGAACAATCGGCTGCATGACGGCCTGGGTAACCATCCGCTTGGCGGCGGCCTTCTCGGTCATGGGCTGGTTGACCTGCTGGGCGTTCTCCAACATGACCTTCAAGGTGAGGGCCTCGGGATCCTCGACCTTGATTCCACCGGTCTGGGTGTGGATGAAAACGCTCATGCCGCTGTCCTGGATGGCCGCCCATATCGGGTCGTACTCGCGGCGGTAGTACGGCATCGGCGCGGTGGCCGGCAGCAGCACCGCCCGAAACCCGCCGGCGGCGACGCGCTCGATCTCGGCCACGGCGTCGCCGATGTCGGTGAGAGGGATGGGAGCGGTGGGCGCCAACCGGTCGAAGTACGGCGTGAACCGCTCCATGACGTAGTCGTTGTAAACGCGAGCGTGGGCGATCGACATCTCGTGATGGTCGGTGAACAACCCGAACTGCGACAGGTTCGGATGCAGCACCTGGGCGTCGACCCCGTCGGCGGCCATGTCCTCGAGGATGATCTCGGGATCGCCTTCGGGCGTCCGCCCGCTCGTCTGGCGGTAGCGCGAGACCGTCCAGCCCTCGAACCCCGGCGTGTGCAACTTGCGGAACACCCGGGCGCCGCCCTGGACGAAGGGCTCGATCTCGAACTCCTCCTCCCACACCGCCATGTCCCGGAGGTGCGCCGGCAGCCGGGTCTTGAAGAGGTCGATCGGCTCCAGGAGGTGCCCGTCAGCCGAGACGACGAAGTCTTTCTGCGTCATGGTTTTCGGCCTCCCGGCGCTGGACGGAAGCTCGCTCGGCGAGCGGGAATCTCATTCTCCCACTGCGCGAACCCCGGTGGGGCGAACGTAGACCAACCGGTCGGTACAGCGCAACGCTAGGGTCCCCTCCGGCAGACCCAGCCGAAGGGAAGAACACATGACGCAGCGGTGGCAGCGACGCCCAGACGGCTCAACGTGGGGTGACTGGGGCGACGACGACGAGCTCGGTCGGGTCAACCTCCTCACCCCCGAAAAGGTCCTCCAGGGCGTCCGGGAGGTCGAGGCGGGCATCACCTTCTGCCTCAGCCTGCCGCTCGACTTTCCCGGCGGGACGGTGCTCAACCAACGGCGTCCACCACCACGGCTGGCACCGACCGAGGACATGGACGGCAACGCCGCCACCTTCTACAACGTCCGCATGTCGGAGATGCCCGACTTCGGTGACCCTAAGTATGTCGATGTGTGGGCCGACGACGTGGTGACGCTCTCGCTTCAGTACTCGACCCAGTGGGACTCGCTGGCCCACGTCGGCGCCGAGTTCGACGCCGACGGCGACGGCATCGATGAAGCCGTGTACTACAACGGCTACCGTGCCGGAACCGACCTGGTCGGGCCCGCCGACGACGCCGGGGGCGACGGCTGCGGGCACCGAAGCTTCGCCAAGCACCTCGGCCTCGAGCACATGGCGTTCCACGGCGTGCAGGGCCGAGGAGTGCTCATCGACCTGGCCCACCATCTCGGCCACGACTGGCGCGGGGTTGGCCTCGACACGCTGCAGGAGATCATGGCGGCCGACGACATCGTGGTGGAGCCCGGCGACATGGTCCTGTTCCACACCGGGTTCGCCACCAAGGTCCTGGAGTGGAACCGCGAGCCCGACCCCCGGGAGATCTTCACCTCCTGCACCTACCTCGACGCCAGGGATGAGGGGCTACTGGAGTGGATCGTCGACTCGCAGCTCTCGGCCCTGGTGGCCGACAACTACGCGGTCGAAGGCCTGGTGGGCAAGGACCGCGACCCGAGCCGCCACTCGTTCCTGCCCATCCACCACCTCTGCCTGTTCAAGCTCGGCGTGCCCCTCGGCGAGCTGTGGTACCTCCACGAACTCGCCGCCTGGTTGCGCGAGCACCACCGGAGCCGCTTCCTGCTCACCGCTCCCCCGCTACGCCTGCCCGGCATCGTGGGCTCACCCCTGACGCCCATCGCCACCGTCTGACGCCGGTCGGGCCTGCTCACCCGCAGAGCCGGTGGACGTGGTCATCTCGAAGGCGTCGTAGTCGTGCTTGACCACGTCGGCGAAGATCTCGAAGAGCTTGGGCCGCCCCCCCGTGTTCAGCAGGTAGCGCCTTGGCTTGCCGGGGATGTTCGAGCCGACGTACTGGCCGATCGTGCCGAACGTGGTCTTGGCCGCGCCTTTGTCGACCATCCGGGTCCACCGCTCTTCGGATTCGGCCGACACTTCGATGACGTCGCAGCCACGCTCGGTCGCGTGCACGAGCACGTCGG